>Ga0123352_10003218_pt1 | contig 23465 bp, 22 predicted proteins | sample TergutLab28metaG_FD_89700 | JGI IMG/M metagenome (GOLD analysis project Ga0123352, IMG submission 89700) | Labiotermes labralis P1 segment gut microbial communities from Petit-Saut dam, French Guiana - Lab288 P1 | ecosystem: Host-associated > Arthropoda: Insects > Digestive system > Gut ...
ATATGTATAAAACATGACAAAATAAATAACTAAATGATGATAAATAATGATTTTTAAATATTTACCTTCCCCACTTAGCATGATATAAATTAAAAGGCAATAAACCACACGGCGGTCAATTTGGTGCTTTCAGGTAGTGAAGCACCACTGGCGCTTCTAGTGTTAAAGGAAAAAATGTCCAATTATCTCAAAGCATGTTTTTGCTCAACAAAAAAAATTAGTTTCATCACAAGACCCCAAGCAAGTGCAGTAAAACAATAAAATTAGAAATTTACATTCTTCAGGCAAACTATTCGAAATATAAAATGCCTGTAGTACCTTCAAATACAATGTAAAATCTGTTCTTCCATTCATCAGCGCTTCGCCTATGAAGTTCACGGAAAGAATCTTCAAACACGTGACTTCTACGGACATGGACCGCAAGTTCCTCTCGCCTCATGCCCTCATCCATTCTTTCCAACTCTGATCTAAAATACCGCCGCTTCACATCAAAATCTAACACTCTGGTGTGGTCGACTAAAACGGCAAAAGGACCGTCAGCCAAATGTGTAGTTGACTGGCGAAGAATCTGGTTCAATACCGTCCGATGTGTCTCTGCAAAATGATAAAAAATGTTGGAAAAAAAATGCAAATTAAACAATCAACATGGCCTGATCACAAAGTAGCTTTACTTGTCATCAGCTGCTTGGACACTCTGGATTAAGGCACTACAACCCTTAGAAACAATGCAACTATTTAACAATCTACATGGAGTAACATTCCAGACGAATGAATCTTCTGCAACATCACTGTTAAAACCTCAATCCTGCAGACCACTAGTGGCCTGAACTGTTATTTCATACTGAACACACATCAAACATAACACAGAGAAGGCAAATGTACTTTTCAAGGCAACTGCATCCTGATTTCCACAGCATGGCCAGAATTAAACAGTTGTTTCAAACATTCAGCACACCATATGAAAAACCTCTGGCTATCTGATCGCTGAATAAGAAACACGTTCATCAGCATGACAACAGTAAACTTTGTGTGTGTGCAACTGATTCGTGTTACACCAACTACCACCCGTATAGTTTCACTGATGTGCACTCAGAATACACTGTACATACACTGTTCAGACTGGCTATCTGGAGTCTTAATATGATTAACAACTCAAGAAAAGGACACGCAGCGTAACAATTCTGTCACAATCACTTTCTCTTAAGTAATGAAACAAGTAAGGCTCATGGAACAGAGCACAAAATACAAAATGCTGGTTTCATTCTTCTTTACTACTTTTGTTTGAAACATGTTTTGCTATGATAAATATTTAATGAGTTACGTGCTAAATGCAGGTACGAACACATGTATTCATTTTTTGACGTTTTGCTGACCATGCATCTCAGTATATTTACCTCAGTAATTAACCAACTTGATGCACAAAATTTTTGTTTTACAATAAGTTTATTTCATGCCTCTACATGCTTCGAGCCCATATACTCATCATCAGGAGGCCAAAATTGTATTACACAGCCTCTGGTATCATCACACAATATAGGTGGCCATCTCATGCAGAGGTTGAGAGATGACTGCAGTCTTCTCTCAACCTGTGCACGAGACGGCCACCTATATTGTGCGATGATACCAGAGGCTGTGTAATACAATTTTGACCTCCTGATGATGAGCACATGGGCTCGAAACATGTAGAGGCATGAAATAAACTTACTGTAAAACAAAAATTTCGTGCATCAAGTTGGTTAATTACTGAGATAAATAAACATGTATTCATGTAAAATATCTGTTATTACTGTCCAATATTAACAAAATACAAATGACAAGAAATGTTTGTAACCTCTCCAAAATAAAATTTTATAAAAAACTCTTCACCACTCTCCTAGTGGTATATGAGGACAGATGGGCAGATACGGTAAGGCTAACACATACATTTTTGCAAGAAAATATTGCACTCCTTAAATACCGAGAAACATGAAAATATGAAGTGGTTTTGCAGCTCTGCATGACAAGTAAAAGGGACAGTACAACATTTTGTGACTGAATTTAAATATCTGAGCTCCCCTGTAACTTGTTTACAGTTTGCTAACAGTACACATTTTGAACTCTTTGAAACATCTCTGCCATTACTGTCCACAACTAAATTCAACTTCAAACAAAATGTGATCACTGCTACATAAATTCCCTCTCATATAAAGTGACAGATGTCAGTACACAGCAGTCATAAGATTACATGTTCTTTTCATAATTCAACCAGACCTGCAAACTTGAGGAACTTTTGCTGATCGGGAGAAAGTGTCACAGGCGACGGAGTAACTTCCCAGTTGAAGTTGAGGCAGACAGGAGAGGGTTGTGCGGTAGCGTTGCCGTCTGAGTCTGATGCAGGTGCCACATCTGGCTGGATGATTGCTACCTCAGGAGGAGCAGGATTTTCACGTGTGCGTTGCTCTTGCACATTGCGACCATCACGTCCATCAGCTGCCAATCGACGCTCTTCAGCAGCTGTTGCATGCACTAGGAAAAACGATTCTACAGCTGGCTGTAAAACAGATACACACATCTGTAAAGCCAAAACAATGCAGCAGAGGGCTAAGAAAAACACAAAATTTTTAAAAACATAAACATCTCAAAAAACACAAAGCACTGTATGTGGTAACTGTTAACCATAAATGTAAATTTATATTGTAGTCTACTTGGTTGTGTGGCTCTATTTTGAAGTTCTATTCTGAAAGATGGAGGCAGCATGTTCCTTTGAAAGCTACCACTCACCCACCTAACTATGTGGCATCATACCTCAGAAGAACACAATTCAATACACAGAGCAAGTTGCAGGTTTCTGCAGACAGTGACCCCCGTGCAGTTCATGTGTTTGGAATTGGCCCGAGATTCAGACATAGTAGACAGGATTTGTTACAAAAATAATGGCTTTAAACAATACAAGGGATCAATGCTGAAGCATGCTAACATACTCGAAACAAGACCTCGACAGGCAAAATTACAACAAACAATGCACAAATGACAGCATGTTCTAGGAGATAGGATGAGGCCACTGACTGAAGAGCCAAGTGAATAACAGACAACTGCATATTAACATGACAAGAGAAAGGACAGAGGAATGGAAGATTATGGGAAGAAATGTATGTTAATTCATATGTAGCACGGAAAATACAAATGGTGCAAAAGTTCACTTAGCAGTCACTGCTTACGATGGAAGTTAAAAAAAATAGAAAATAAGCATAAGTTTTATACACTTTTTCAGATCTACAAAATTAGAAACTGACAATGCTGATGATTTTTCTTGCTCATTATAGGTCTAATTCATAATAAAAGGTAGTGGTCCCTGTCCACACCATGAAGGCATACAGGGGAGTAGAGGTATAGATCCACTCATTCTTAACCCCGGTACTAGATGGAGGCAAGTGGTTATCTTCACACCCTGGCTGCTTCAGCCTCAGGAAAGAACCCTGGTACTCAATGAAGAAGAAGCTGGATGGGCCCCAGAGATGGTCTGGACATTTATGAAAAGAGAATAGCCTCTTGCCTCCAATGGGATTCAAACCCTGGTTTGTCTAGCCTGTAGCGCAGTCACTGTATTGACTACACTACTCTGGCTCTACCCATATTCATAACATTACGTGTATTATGGAAGACAGAAATTTAGAAGATGGGATCTTTAAGAAAATACTGTGGAAACTTAAAACTGCAAATCCCGACATGAATATTGCTATGGGCAGGTGATGAGCTCATGTATATATGAAGGACTGATTTAGCTACAGACCTGCAGTACAAGGACAGCGTGATGGTCTGGAGTGTCTGCAAGCTCCAATAAGCAGGAACTAAGGGTATCCCACAGCCTGTCGAGTGTCAACTGCTCACTGAGGGTTGGCAACACATCTTCTTCAGCCCCTTTCTGCTGACTGTTACACCCTGGCGTGTCTAACCAAAATGTACCATTAGTATAATAGACAATGTTAAAATGTAAATGTCTTATGATCAACAAACTTCAAGGATGGCAGCAATTACATCTGCAACTTATAACACAGTCCGCACTGATGAATGCTAAATTAGTGAAGCACAGAACGCACTGCATAACCTATTTCACAAATCATAAAGCACACACTCTTCAAACTTGCAATGCCAGTAAAATTCAAATTCTCTTTCACATAACTTAATCCATGATGAAATTTGCTCTTTTATGTGGAAAGTTTTACCCATGTTGAAGCATAATTAGCAACATACTCAACTGTTTTCAGCATGTTGCGTTTCAATATTAAGCCTTGTTTTTGTTAATGAAGGCTATGCATTCATGACTGATACTCTATAATATGAGGAAGTCTTGGCGAATAAGCAACACTCAAAATAAATGTTTGCAAAAAGGTGCTACAAAATGTTCAGACCATACCTACCTCACATGCTGCATGGCCAACTTACTTCCACACGCAGAAATGTAGAATCCCGTATTACGAAAATAAACCTACCTTCCATGAGTGCTATCAGTTTTAAACATCCATGTAATAATGTTCTTGTCGAGTTACTCAATCATTACACCAACCTCTGCACATATATAAAATTTACACATTAAAACATTAAAAACGCTCCGACACGTTTCGATCCTAAGACCATCATCAGGGAGCTATATATTCCTTGCTAAAGTCACACTAGAACTAGTCACAGATTAATTTCATTGCACAAGTTGGGTGTTGTGGCAGCATGCTGTGTTGTGTAATGTTATGTTGCAAAGAGTGTCCTGCTACAGATGTGCATTCTGTGACTATTTCTAGTTTGACTTTAGCAAGGAATATATAGCTCCCTGATGATGGTCTTAGGACCAAAACGTGTCGGAGCGTTTTTAATGTTATAATATGTAAATTTTATAAATTTTATATATGTGCAGTGGTTGGTGTAATAACCGAGTAACTCGACAACATGCACAGTATAGCAATAAAAATATGTTCTTATCACTTACTCAAAACCTCAATGCAAAACCTTGGATCATGCGACTACTGACACACACAGTGTAATGTCAGAAAATGTGAGAAAACATACATTGTGCAAATGAATTAGCAAGTGTAACATGCATGAACCATTTCTTATCAACAAATGAAACACAGCATATACAGCATAAAGCTGACAACAAGGTACAATTAATTTCTCACCAGCATCACAGTTGGCATCCAGTGTGTTGGCCGATGGAATGGTAGAAGCGGTGGAGTTTGCAACAGTGGTAGTGCTAGGAACCATGGCCCCTCCTGAGCTTACAGGATGGTCAGGCTCAAGATCCCGGGAACGGGAAGCCCGTCTCCGAGATGCAACATGACTTGATGCTGAAGGCTCAACAGAGGTACTTTCTGGATTAGACGAGGTACGCCGAACAAAGTTGGCAGTAGTTCTAGGACTGCTAGTATCCATGGCTGACCCTGAGACTGCCTCTTCTGTGCCTGGTGCCCCTTCATCAGCTGAGCTGTCACCTTGTTGAAAGTAGTCCAGTGACTCTGCACAACAAAAACATTACACATCATGCCATGCAACAACTTTTACCTTAAAAATTTATAACAAAAGGATGTACCTTTGTCTTTCAGAACATACCTTCAGAGTCGCACATGGACCTGAGACCTGTTAAAAGTACATGCAATGCTTAAGTCTTGGGGGTTGTAACACCACACTCAGAACATAAACCAGGGATATGGTCTCAGAACACTCCTCTTATTGGCGGGGACCAAACAATGAATTACAGATTTTAGTTTGGACAGTACATGCTTCCTTATTTCTCCTGTCCAAACACTGTGATCCACTTCCCTTTCAATCGTAATTGATGTCAAGCACATGGTTTTGTCCTAGTCACTGTAAGCAATTCATTCTAAGCAAGGTAACTTTGGGTATATACCACAGACATCCATGTCCAGTCTACTGGTGCAGGGAACAAGTCTCAAGACTGTGGCAAGAAGAGGGGTACAAGAAGTGACTATCCACAGCATTAGAAAATCACTTAAAAGAGGAAGTGGAACACTTCAGTATACTGTGGGATACGTGTCCTGATCAAAATCATAATGGCCATTGATTGACTCTTAGATTAATATAGGGTTAGAGCCTGTACGATCCCAATGCCCCTAGGCCTTACAGACAGGCCCTCTGTGCCCCATAATCTAACGTCAACTCAGGAGAGCCCTGTTCCTTTACTAAAGTTCCAGACGCCCCCCAGACTAAAAATCTTAATGGCCTCCGGGTCCAAGCAAGGAACCCAGATATACTTTTCTTTTCTCTCAAAAGTCCCAGAAAATGAACCCCCTCCAGGTTCCCCAACAGGGACCCTATGGAGATGGAGGCCCATTTAGAGAGCATTTTGCATCTCTCTCAAAAACCTCATCTTTCGGGTTCCCCAGTAAAGCAGCCCTCCCTCAAGGCCCCCTTGATGGAATCCCTCACAGAGAGATGCCCCACCACTAGAGCCCTCCTTCATTAATCTATCAAAGTCCCCGGTATATGAGCCCCCCCCCCCAAACACCAGGTTACCCTCAGATGAAACGGGGCCCCCATGGAGAGAGATGTCCGTATCTGGAGACTTTCTTAATATAATTCCAGGGTCCCCAATGAAGAAGCTCCCCCTGAGGCCCCCTCCACAGAGCCTCTTCAAAGAGAGAAGCCCCATCCCCAGAGCCCCCTTCATCCAGCTCTCAAAGTCCCTGTTAGACGAGCCCTCCTCCAGGTTCCCCAAACGGGGCCCCTATGGAAAGAGATGCCCGTCTCCAGAGACTTTTCTACATATCCTTCAGGGTCCCCAGCAAGGAAGCCCTCCCTCCAGGTTCCCTTCACAAAGCCCCCACAGAGAGAGACTCCACACCCCCAGAGTCCCTTTCAACCATATCTCAAAGTCCCTGGTAGATTAGCCCACTCCAAGTTGCCCAACTGAGCCCCCATGAAGAGAGATGCCCATCCCCAGAGCCTTCCTTTCATAACCTTCAGGGTCCTTAACAAAGGAGCCCCCCCTCCTGGTTCCCCTAATAGGGCTCCCATAGAGAGAGATGCCCCATTTCCAGAGCCCCCTTTCAACTATCTCTCAAGAGTTCCTGGTGAACAGACTCCCCATGGTACTTAACAAGGTCCCTATGGAGAAAGGTGCCCATCTCCAGAGCCTTCGCAAGGCCCGGTAGACAAGCTGCCTACTAAATTCCCCAGCGGGGCCCCGACGAAGAATGATGTCCATCCCCTGAGCCCTGCTCCCCATGTCCTTCAGGTCCCCAGGAAGGAGCCCCCTCACACAGCTCCCGCAAAGAGAGATGCTCCCTTTCCGGAGACCTCCAACTATCTCTTAAAATTCCCAGTTAATGGACTCCCCAGGTTCCCAAACGGGCCCCTATGGAGAGAGGCACCCGTCTCAGAAGCTTTCGTCTACACCTTTCCCTCGAAGTCCCCAGTAACTGAGCTCCCCTCCATGTTCCCCAACAAGGTCCCTATGGAGAGCGAAGCTTCATCTCCAGAGCCAATGGTTCGCTTCTTCATTTATATCTGTCAGAGTCCCCAATAAGGAGCCCTCCCACAAAAAACAGTGAAAACATTTGGTCATCGTCCACGGAGCCCTATGTCAACGGAAGGCTTACGTACAATGGGGTGCGGCCTGGTTCCCCAACTGGCTCATTTACAACACTGCAATCTCTAGCCTAGTGCCATGCAGCCTTCAGCATGATACCTTCCACCTTGGCTTGGGTAAGACCAGAGCCCCGTTAGACAGCATGTGTTGTGGCAACCCTCATTAGGGAGTGCCCTCCACAACTGTTACCACCTCTCACGAGACCCAGGGTAGAGTACAGTATGAATCCACGATACCCTGAGATATGGATGAGGGGTTGGATTTATGGAAGGATATAATGGCCATAATATGCCACTTTTGCTACACTCTGGCTTAACAGATGACAGATGATGGGATTGCATATCATTTTCACAGTACAGGACACAATTTTCTATCTTGTGACATTAATTTCTTCATCATTAAAGGAATAAAGTGTTCTACAACAGCACAGTAGTAACAAACCACAGAAGACTAGCATTAGTGCGGCAAACATGTGCTGTTGTTAAAGTTACAGGGTACATGATTATGAAATTCACACAGCTGAATCAGTACTTTCAAGAATACTGCTCCAAATGGAGACTGGAGTTCCCTGTTTCTCTATATAACATCGCAAATCTGACGAACACTCTTTTTGCTTTGGAAGACTCCACCATAAGCAGCAGAACCTATTAGCTGCAAGCTATATGGCTTAAAATATTCGTAATTTGATAAACCTTTTGAACATATCAGTCATGGTGAACTAAAAATCTAATAATTCTAACAGTAATTCTCCAAATGCAAGATCTGAGAATTGTGGGTGAAGAGTTCAAGACCATAACTGCCTTCAACATCCAGGCAAGGCAGTCCAACAAGAATTCTTTTTTTGACTTATGATAAAGTTACTGCAGTCGTTTAAAAATCAGATACTATTTGCCCAACAACAAAATATGACATCCCAGAAGACTTGGATCTTCAGCCACACTGCTTTGACATGTTAAATACTTACAAGTCACGTCTACTACTTTAACCTGTCGCAATCCATAATGTTTGAGTTTAAAATCATAATGAGGAACCTTACCATTGTTGTCCCCATTTCTTCTACGTGCAAGCCGCACGGATTCTCTGATCTGAACAATCACTTTCAGAATCCTCAGGAAGAAAGCTTGACTCGAGGTCTTGCTTGTGAGGGTAGCCATGGATGGCAACTGCAGGTCACAGCCAGATTTAACTTTGGTAGGTGCCGTCACAATCACACTGTCCTTTGTGAACCTAGGAACACAGTCAAGAATGCACTGTAACATGACAGTTTCAAGAACAGTGTACCATATGTGCATGTAAGTGAAGCATACGCTTACCTGTCATGTACCACCCCTTTAGGTGGACGGTCCATGGTGTAAACCTCATCACCTTCATCTTTCTTCAGATATTTATTCATTGATTTCAGTTCCTGCAGAAGTGCTGCAATGTGGTCATTCACCATGTTCGCTAGTTCCATTGCTCCGTCCAGCAGCAGGCGCAAGATCTGTCACAGACAAATTAGGAATGTGTGAGTTCCCTCTGAGCTAATGCTCTTTCTTTTAAACCTACAACAGGCAACCATTGGAAATGTAATTAATATCAATGTGCCTGCATTGTCTGGCCTTCATTTTCATTCTTTACAGAAGATATTCTGTTGTACTGAATGAGTTATAGGATAAGCAAACTACTTATATATCTTTATTGTTGCACCGTGCACTTCCTAGAGTGCTGTGGCAGCATACTGCCACAGCACCCTGTTGATATAAGGAAATTAACTAGTGAGTGGTTTTAATGTGTGAATTTAGCAAGGAACAATATGGCTCCCTGAAGATGATCGTAGGATCGAAACATGTTGGAGCAAGTTTTAAGTGTTTTAGTGTGAAAAGTTTTATATAAGTGCATTAGTTGGTACAATTAAAGTGAAACTACGTATCTGTTGTAATATTCAACCTTACTCAGATCATCTTACCTTACAAATATTACTGGTACTCTTACAATATGATGCAATAAAACCTGTTTTAGCATCTCCATCATTTTCCACTACTTCTACTGTAGCACAAAGAGTCTGCAATTAATTAAACTTGATACCACATATAAAACAACTTCATTTTTGGATGCAAAGAAAAAAACCGATATCAACACTGACTTCATTCATGCTAGGAGAAGATATGTAGTCAAACACAACTTAATCATACCTTCTCCTAGTTTCACACACACAACGGGGATGACACACTTCCTAGATTCATTCATGCCTGCTACTGAATTGTACTAAATACATTATTTTGGCTTCCCCGTCAGAGAGGAAAGACTTTTAAAAAATTCTTCATAAAAGAACATAAGCTGTAGTGAAAGATGTTACTTGTGCATCTATACAAAGCTGCATATAATGAAAGAATTTACTTAAGGAACTAACAATAATTCTTGCTACTGCCACAAATACATGGGAAAATATTGTGGTAGGTGTGTAATACACAGCAAAAAAGTGGAGATGACTGCAGGGAATGCTACAGATGACACACTAAATTGCAGAAGAAAGTTTGGAAGAAACAAAAACCTGATAAACCCTTTCATCCCCATATTAAGAGGAGTGAACTGCTTCGACAATTTTACTTGCAGATCAGAACAAGCACAAGCAGCAGCACCAACCAAAAAAAAAAACCTTTCGAATATAAACACTACAATGGCCCTCAAAAAGTTTCCATATGCCCCTATTACAGCAAAAACAGGTGGAACAAGATATGCAACGTACATATAGACGTAACAATGTGGTGCATTCACATAACCCCTGTTGCATTGGAAAAGCAATGAATATGACATATTCTGAGTGTGTGTCAGTTGCCTGAGCTACCCAGTATGCAAAGCAAATGCATCTCTTACATTGTCACCTTTGCTGGTCTGCCTCTACTATATTTTTCCACATTATCTCATAAATGGTCCAATTTTTGGAAAGAAGGTTTTTGAACATAAAATGCGTGTTTTGATTTGCCCTATAACTTTTGTCTGAAGCATTTCTCATTCTAAGAAGAATTCAATGACATAATATCATATATTTACGTGAAGTGCCCATAATTCTTGTCAGATTTTCATCAAACTTGAATTTTCACTACAGATATAAAATTTCATAAAAATCTGTCTAGTGGCAGCAAACTTCTCTGTAGACAGACAGACATAACGAAGCTCATGTTCGCTTTCCAGAATTTTGCCAATGCGCCTTCAAAAAACTGGAAAGTTGAACAAATTTGTCATAAATCCTTGGGGACTGGCATTAGTGCCACATGAATGGATGGCAGTATCACATGATGATTTAAAACAGCATGAAGAGTGGACAGTATCCAAGGACAATGTACTAACTAGAAAAGTAAAAAATGCAGAAACAAAACCAGCAGAAACTTCAGGCAAGCAGAAACAAATAATCTCACAGTCAAGCTTTACTAACTGTTAAATTTCAAGCAGTCTAGTCTGTAAGCTTGTTATAACAGAAGTCTGGACAGTGCAGACAACAGTAATGAAGTATAACTGAAAATACACACAGCACATTATCTTTCTTTAGTCACAGTGTGACATCTGTCAGTACTGTGGCTAGATCAAAGAACAGTCAACTGGACACTTGGGGTTTGATCCCCTCTGGAACAGAATTTTTACTGTGCCACTTTGACCAGGGTAGGGATGAACACAACTTCCTCTCCGGTGGGTGACCAGAAGCTCCGATCCTAATGGTGAAGCAGCACATGTACAAAGCAGGTCACTCACCTGCATCTGATGACTAAGGTCAAGAAAGAATAAGCAGTACTATCAAAATGAGGTCAAGGTCCAGTGGGTCACAGGGCAAGTAAAGATGGTTTATTGTCAGTCACTACTATTATTTACTGAAAAGGCATTCTTTTTATTGCAAGAAAACAAGATGGAAAATGTGGTGCAACAATCATATAAAATAGTAAATTGAAAAACACTATCTAACTGCTAATGCAGTAACAGTACTGTCAGCCAATGAACACACTATATTTCATAGAATGGATCAACCTCTGAAACGTTGTGAGATTCACAGGCTGAGATGAGGGACATGTCCAAAATATAAGTCATGTGTGTAACAGTAATTTCAACAGAAAAATTTGCACTTACTGTGTCCCTTGTAGGGTCAGGACAAATGGCCATGTTCAGGAGAAGAGCTGTGGCATCTTCCAGACCCTCCTCTGAACAGCTCTTTGAAGTCAGGACATCTATGGCAAGTTTCAGGTGGTGTTCAGAAACCGGTACACTTTCTTCCTTCCCCTCAGGTTTCTTTACGTTACTTCCGTCACGTTTTCGAACATATGGGTTAACTTCATGAAGTCCAACAGAAATAAGTGACAGCAATCTGAGAAGCTTGTCAGTCAGAAGGCAGCTGCGTTTCACAATGGGTGATGCAAGCATAGTCAACAGCTGGCCAAACGCCGACATCTCGAATGTTGGTGCGTGTCCTTCCAGTTCCGACAAAGCACTATGGGTACGAGCAACACTTTTCCCTTTCTTCGTAGTAGTAAGAGAGTCCAACTTCAGTAACATGTCCCAGACACTAGGTCCATCGGTACGACTAGCTCTACATCCCCCACTACCCGATGACCCAGGTGACAATTTTAACTTCGCATCTCTTGATGGTGAAGTATCCTTGTATTTGCACTCATCTTTATTTTTCAGAGGCAAGAAATAGCCTGGAAAGCTCTTTGCCAGTGAGATCAACACTTCCAGAGTATGCCTGAAATTGAACATACGAAAATTAGTTATTGACACTCTTCACTACTTCACGGCGACAGTTTTAACATCAAAAGCACATGTAAGAGAAGAAAAACTGAGAACAGAAAAAGGGGATTTAGGTGGAAGAATAAATGCATACCTAAACACAATTGGAGCTGCCTGGGGGTGTATTGTAACACTGGCTGCATCTTGGCTCTTGCCACGCTTCCCGGGCTGCTTCACAATGCTGAATACACTGGCTCTGCATCCCAGAGCGGCATCAAGACTTATGTTCAACCAGGAGGGCTGAGTATTTCGCACAGCTGTCTCTGGGTGAGGCTGCGACCGTGTTGACATCCTTCTTGGTTTTGGCAGGATCAGGTTTTCTGTACTTCTACAGTCATTGCACTTCTCCATGATAGATAGCAAGGCCTACAACAAACACATATTTACTTCACTGCAGTTAAACTTACTCTTTTGATGTTCAGGTGACCGTGCATCGTGATAAATTCTTATAATAAAACCAACTAGATGCACTAATTTCTCAAATCTATTTTTGGAATAAGAGTTTTATTCCAAAAGTAAATTTGAGAAATTAGTGTATCTAGTTGGTTTTATTATAAGAATTTAAATTTACCTGTTCTTAAGAATGGCACACCGATAACAATGGGTCCATTAGGAGTACCCAATGGCCCCGTACAATCATTTACCAGTTCTGATAGTATGAAGTGTGGTGGTGACCTTGCAGTTTAGTTTGGTAAGAAACACAGTCCTGTGGAAGAACTCTTTACTCAAAATCTCTGACAGCCGTGCTAATTTAATAAGCGAGGTATTTCCTCTCACACACTTTTTAATGTAAGGTCACACATGAACAGGGGAAAAACCATCAGGTATACCCTATTCTGTTCTTCCACCAGAAAGTGTACATGGAACATAATAGAATATGGGCCTTGAAAAAGTTCAATATATGCCCCACACTTACTAAAAATGCACATACTGACAATGAATCCACAAATGATATAACTGTAAATACTACAAATACAATGAATTAATAAGCATTATAACTTTTACTTGTTTTCTTGGTTTTTTACTATAGGAGTTAAACATGCATCATGAACAGGCTACTGGAATTCATCACACAGTAGGAGCACCGAACAACCAACTCATGGTAAATGTTTTCTGTAAGGAGAATACGTGCTGCACCTCTCTCAGTTGCTTCCCACAGCAGTTAGGAAGACAGCTGCGCAAGAAAACTGACGTTGACGGTATTTGCATACAAGAAAATAAAAATCATGGTCCTCTGATATGTGATACTGTACAGTCTGGAACAGGGATACCAATATTTCAATGCCTTGGTATGTACTACCAAATTCACAAAGCCACACATTCACTGCCATGTCAGTCTCTGTCTCATCTGCACAAGGGTGTTTCTGACATGTCAGGTTGTGTGCAAGTCTACCTCCCACACAGTATGGTGGGAGGGAGAAACAAAAACAAACAACAGGAGGAAAATACACAAGACAGGAAATCTGAATTGTCACTTTCTGCATACTGCACTTTACGTCCACATATCTGTAAGACTAAATCACTCTTGATACAACAGAACTGTCATATTAAAATCAGATTTATTATGCCAACTGAAAGTTAGGCGATCACTATACAAGCTTATCCTTTAACATTAATGACTTCTGTGTTCTGTCCTCATGGTGCACTTATGCGCTTCACATATTCTCACACAGAATGACTATTTTCTATACCGCACTAATTCATTCATCTTTATAATGGCCAGGGACTGTTTTTTCTGAAAGGTACAAAATCAACTGCTATATACTATCTACATAAACTTCAGCCTATAGAGAGTTAAATGTACTGTACTCCCAACCAAATTAGCAAAGAAATAATTCACCTCTTTGCACCAAGCTTTTACATATAATGACCCATTACCTTGATGACCCATTCTCTTGTGGCAGTGTGGTAGCATAAATTGCGCAGCACGCGATGCAGTCGCCCTGTATTGAGCTTTGGTTCATCCACAAACAGCAGCACCAAAAGACATGATATTGCTTCAAAATCCAGCAACTGTCTACCTCGCAACCTACGGACAAGCAGCACGCTACAGTAACACGTGTAGTACAACAAATGTTTAAATCAATCAGTCAACACAACGTATATTCATCATGGACAGGGATACAAGATTCAGTTAGAAAAGGATAGCCACCATCAGAACTGAACTATTAGATGCAAAAAGGGGGTTAATTACAATTGCAATTACATTAGAGATCCTTTACAATGAAAATGGACATATACTGTAAAAGGCCTTGTTACATCTTGCTAGCTTTGTACTGCAATTGAATTTTTTATGTTTTTTTCTGTCATTGTCCCCATAGGAATTAAGGATTTCGAATTATACACGCAGGAATTCATACCGTATTTTTCTCGACTGTTGCCAACCTTAAATTTAATCTGACACATGTGGCAAACCTGAAGGGAAAATTTTTTTTTTTACATTCTGATAAAAAAACTCACACAGCAACTTACTATTTTATGAATTGAAACAAGTGGAAATCCAACTAATGGAATAATATATGTATTCAAATAATGCACACAACACTATATGGCACTTCCAGTATGTGCTCTTTAATGTACACAGAATTTAATACATTTCTATGAGAAACTGTAATTGAAAGGTGAATAAACAACTTCAGGACTACCCACTTGATATTACACAGCTTGCACCATAATCTTTTGCATGTAATTACTCCAAGATGACGAGATGCTTGACATATCTCTTGGATGAGTAGAATATGATACATTTCTGCCAATTTTAGTTGGAAAATCCTTGATTGGTAGCAAATAAAATGAATACAGACACAGAAATATTGTGTTTAAATTACTCTTGGTAATACAGTTTGTGAATATGTGAAATGGAGTGAAAAGAAACCTGCAACTAGGAAAGGCTACGAAGATCCTGTTGGAGCTGCAGGACTGCCACCACCATTAACACAATGGTTGCAAATAAACATGAAACAATTATGACCTATGTTTACCTCAAGTTGCCCGACGAGATTGCACTAAGGCTTGGGTGGGCCTCCTGACGTGAATTCCATGCCCCCCACTGGGCTCGTTGTGGCACAGTGTGAATGGCATATCTGGTTGTTCCTACACGACCTGCAACTCACGATGGTGCACAGAATTAGAGGGTGAGTCTTGAGGTTTTTATGGTGGTATGGATGAGGACTCCATTCTTCTGGATTATGATGATGCATTATACCACAGTAGAAGAAAGTATGCATTGCAGTAAGACCAACAGTAACTTTCACACACAAGCAAGCAATAAAATAATTAAACATGTGATAATAACCATGATCAGAACTCCCCACACATTGCATAATTACTTACTTCCCAAGAAACAAGTGCTTATACAAAACAATTGCCAAAACAAAAATTCGTTAGTACAGTATGTCGTGTTTCGCAAAAACATTTTGAAATCATCTTCTACCACAGCTCCCCCAAAATGTTACTCTGTAGCCAAACGGGTCACTGGTTCAGATCTTGGCTTATTTTCCTTCAGACACATTGGAATTCGTCACTTTGTTTTGTACCATTCCCATGGATTCAGCAGTGCATGTGTTCAGGTAAGACAGTAAAGCTCTGATGTCACAACAAACCACCACAGTAAAATATGCACGGTACACTACTTACTTCTCACGGTACCTCTTCCTAGTTTCCAACACATTCCAGTATGTCAAAACAAGTGGGCAACCTAACATTTATTCTCCACCAGATACAGAACTTCAGTCTCACAGTTTAACTGATTAAAGTTTCATAAGGGCATACATCAATGCTGTTGAGACTATAAATCTTAACTTTGTGACAATGACAGTTATTGGACATTTAACCTACTGCCTATTTTCATTGGAAATTCTCCAGTTTTTTCATAAGTGGGTTATAACCAGTTACATAACTAGCCAATGAGACGCTCCATATTAAAACAGTCTGACAGAAGACTCAACATCTCCACTGATCCAATGCTGGGTGAAAAAAACTTTTTTTTGGGTGTAAGAAGATTTATATTCACTGCATTAAAATTTTTATGCTTAAACTTCACAACCAACCACTCCAAACATGAGTAAACGCCAGGCAAGGTTAAACTGAATCCTAAATAATAACCTGTCATTACTAATAAATCAGTACCTTACTATAAGCCACAACTGCCTACATAAATAGCACAACATTACAATGCAAGATCTGACGCTCTACTACAAGAGTGTTGCTGAGCGCTCGTGTCTTCTGAGGTGTAACACTGTGCCGCCAGGTGATTGGTTCCTGATATTTAAAAAATGCTGCTTTCATCTTCAAGGGTGAAGTCATCCAAGGATCGCTTTACCCTTTAAGATAAAGGCACCATAATCCTACAAAATGTCTGGAACTACTCACCTACTACAAAATGTCTGGAACTACTCACCTACTACAAAATGTCTGGAACTACTCACCTACTACAATGTCTGGAACTACTCACCTAACACATAAAGCCACAGCACAAAACCTAAATCCTCTAAATATTACTACTTTTGACATGTCCTATACACTGAAACTGAAACTACACATTGTACAGTCACTAGATGAGGTGTGTACCTTCCTTTATTCCCATAAACATAACTTTTTACTTGTGTTATGTTATCATTCTGTTTATCATTATTCCCTTCATTGTCACAGTTGTTTCTCTCACTGACTGTACACTAAATTTGCAGAAGATAAGATCCCATGTCAGTAAATGAGGACTGGCAAATTAACTACCCACACCACATCACAAACCTTTGTCTCTGGTACAATACCTACCTACTGGAATACAAAGTGTCACATACCACATGACCATAATTAAAACATTCACTACATTACAATCCTCAAGCCTCCTATTCAGTAATGTCTGAATATCATGAACAATTCAACCACCTGAATTTTATAGCAACCTACCAGTGCCTGAGCTACGAAGTATGGATGACAGAGCGCTGCTTGTGTGGCTGACATGACCAAACAGGCGTTCCTGCATCAGCTGCCGGTTCCGAGCCTCCCACTCACGGCGGAGGTTCTGTGCTTCTTGAGCTAGGTCAGGCGGAAGAACAGATATCTGGGAATCCTCCATGTCTGTTAGGATCTAGAGAATGAAAAGAACTTCACAGTTCTGCCCACAAACTATAAATTTTAATTATAACACTCATGACATCCTGGAACACATACTGACCTTTCTCAAATGTGGCAATCCTGTCACGAAATATACAAAAATTCATAGGTGAACTCAATGACCAGATATAAGCACCTTTGCTCTTTTGTATAATAAACCCTCTTTAAAACTGATTTTATACTGAATACTACTATTTTGACAAAAATTGATCACAAAGAATTATGTGGTTTTTAAGCAGCTAAATTTCTGTTCCACTTTCTCAGCATCCTGGATTCAAATCTCACCCAAGCACCAAGCACCAATGGACAATCTGAATGAATCTCAATGGTTTTCCTGTCCCTCCAAGCAAATGTCAGGATAATACCTCCAACAAAGCTACCAGTGCATCCTTTCACAGCCTTCACCATTCACAAACCAGCAAACTTTATCCAACAGGTGCATTCTTATATTTTAAACCACGCTTTATATAAGACATGAATATTATTTGAACTAACATATAAAATTTATAAACAAAGGGCAATATGCACAAACAAATTGTGCAGCAAGTCTTAAAAATGCAGTGAATACCCTTGTTGCCTAAATACATAGAATAAACTTCTAATGGTGTTGTCTTAACATGTGTCACATTGCATGCACACCAGATAAAGGTTTGTTGCACTTCCATTCACTGCTGCATCATCACAGCTACTGACATCATCAAAAAAACAAACACTGTTCCCATACATGACAAATAGGTGTATGGGGGAATGGAGATAAAGCTCTACAGAGTCTTAATCTTGGCACTCAACAGACATGAGTGGTCAGTTCCATGCCACAGCCACACCACCCCAGAAGAAGAGCCCCCTTACCCAGTGAACAGCAGGCTAGTTGGGCTCCAGAGCCAGTCTCGACATTTTGGAGAAGATAAAAGTCTCTTTCCCCCCAATACAAATCGAACCACAATACCTTGGCCATCCAGTCGACAGCCCACTCACCATACTAAGTTTTCCATCCAACTCCCTCAATACAAAAAACCACAAATAAACGAGTACATACAATTCACCACTTCATGGGCACTGCAATAAGCAGTCATACACAGAATATACATCCAATTATGAAAATTCTGAGATTCCCGGTCTGAAGTAGCACATCTGTAAGTTCAACCTGCATGACAATTAGTGTCCTCAGGTGCCCAACAAGTACACAAAATTAAAACAAATTAAAAAAAAAAACACAAGGTAAAATTTCCTACCTCTGCTACATGACCTAACCTGGAACTGCCATTACGTTTACAACAAACACATTATTGTTAACACATTTTTCAGTATGGTCCTCAATAATAACATTGCATGCAACAAAAATATCAACAGTGCATTTCAACCAATTCCATGGCTATAAATAAACATTAAAAATAGCTGACCCACTAGAAAAAAGTGGCTCTCTAGAATCATAACCCTTGATCAACTTCAGATGTACCAAAGCCTAGAAAATATCTCTGGAAATTGCCAGGCATGAGAGGGAAGGACTGCTGCGGGTGCAATGCACAAAAGGAAAAACAAGATCCAAAACAACACGCAAGATACGTGAGAAGGGTCTACAACGGCCAGGACCAAACTGTACATTGTGCCTGCATCACAAGCTTGCAGGCAGAAAGAAAACAATTGCACATGCTGCATAACCAAAAGATTACTGCCAATGAACATACAGCAACTTCTAGTACTTTTCTTGCCTGCTACCTGTCCCACTCCTCAGCCCACTGTCGTTTACTTCCAATTGATGTCCCACAGACAGTTTGTTTCTTTGGACCCCACACAGTACGATGCGTGTATACTCCAAAGGAGAAATCATTACCACAGAATGTTATTTTTAGTATCAATCTGGTTACACTTCATTGTTTTTAGATGTGTGTGCTTCACTTACAGCCTGTCTCAATGAAGGCTGGAGGTTCTGGAAGAATGCTGCAGCATCTACAGGGTCATTTGGATTTGCGGCAGCGGCGGCTTGTCGCTGCTGTTCTAGTCTCTGCTGGGCCAGCACTTCCTCCTGGATTGCTGGTGGCAAAGCAGCTAAGAACTCAGGGTTCACTTCTGTCACACTGGGAGGAGCAATGTCAGTAGTCTGGTGCTGTGCTCTCTGTCGTAAACGCTGCAGCCTGCAATAGGAGGACAGGACTGATTCAACCACAGCTCCAGATAATATTAAAATGACATTCCCTTACCCTAACACACTAACTGCTGCTGTAAGAGTTACTTTTACAGTAATGCACAATGAGATTTTATGTTCAAGAGTGGCAGTACAAGTAACTTAGAAGTTACCTGTGACCATAGATGACTCCAACATGTGCTTGACAAATACCACATGCTAAAGAACACATATCCATTATGCAAGGACAAGTTTTTAACCCCCCTCAACTAACTTTGACAAACAAGAAAATAAATTACTGTAAGACAGTCTGACCTAGTCACGGAACACAGCAACACTTTCTGACACTCAACAGTTGAAACAGGGCAAAATCCAATCTGGGACAAGACTTCAGACAAAGGTCTGCAGAATGTAAATGTCCACGTACTGACAAAATGTGCAAAATTCACCACAGACTATTAAGTAGTGTGATGAGAATGGAAATGATATAAAGCCTTTAGGCACATCATGTGCACTGGAGAAAGCTGCTTGGCCTGAAGTAAATGTCACCAGTGGCTGGCCACTTTGATTTTCCAGAATATACTATCCCACTCGTCCCATACAAGGGACAAAAAAGAGAGGCCCAACAAAGTATAAGATGGGTGATGTATGGCTGTGCTATGAAGACAACACCAAATATGGTATCAATGATGGTTTTAAGTTTTTCCTGGTATGGCATTCTGCAAGCTTATGGCTCTGAATGTAGTCAGACCTATAATTAACAGACCACATTATGATAAGCTTAGTTAAAGCCTCCCTTTCCTGCAAGGCTTAATTATTTTTTACTTGCTAAATCCTTAAGCAGTTAATCCACTCTACCTCAGCTGTTCTGCGATCACTTCCTCCCGCATTTCATCTGGTAAAGCAGCAAGGAAGGATGGATCAACACCCTCTGGAATCTCTGGGCTCAACCCACTGTTAGCAACTGTTGATTCTCCACCACTGCTCCCGGGCACTGGACATGTTTCACTGGCCTCGGTGTTCACACTGGAATTTGAATTACAGCACAAAAACTTTGCAAATGTACAAATCCATTACAAATTATGAAATGCGGTTAAAAAATTTAAAAAATCTGAACTGCAACAGTAAATTCACAACTTGAAGAAAGGAACAGTGTTTTACCTGTTCTCAAATGCAGAAGCAGATCTGTGGTTTGAGTCATCTAGAGGCTGGTTTTCCTCAGAATGGGACATGAGATGGGAAGACTGCTCCTGTACATCACCTTCCCTCTCATTCTGGGACGCACGTGTTTCAACCTGAGACCTCAGCCAAGATGCAGCTGCTTCAAGGTCCAATGGCTCTGACCCGTTCACCGGATGTTGGACTCCATTAGGAACTGTGGCCTGAACATCTTCCAACTCTCTCACCATTCCCAACCCTGACACATCAGATGCACCCTCCATTTCATTAATCAGCCTACCAGTGGATTCAAAAGCAAACATGTCCACAGCTTCCTGAAGATTTCGCGGTGCGTGTCCTGTCCTACGAATGCTTTCAAGAAGTGTTTGAGAGGGACCCCGAAGGGAATATGCATCGGACACATCTTCATCTTCTTCTTCCTCCTCATCATCATCTTCATCATCTGCAGCTTCAGTTACGTCCATGTTCACAACCTCTTCCAGAGGAATCAAGGGTGGAGGAGGTCCACAAGCAGGGTTCAGATATGAGTTATCCGAATCATAACCTACCTCTCCATGCTCTCTGGTAACAGATACTGGTCCCTGCAAAGGGCTCCTTGCTTCATCACCATCCTCTCCATCATCCCTGCTATAGGACAAGGTAGGAGCAGGTGTTACAGTGTTGCAACTCTGTGCAAGCATTGAGCCTAACTGAGTTGAGTCCACACTGCTTGTGCTGTTTGGATAGGAAGACTCGTATGATGCCTCAGGGCAAGATTCAGACTCTGTCCCCTGACTCACACCACTCAGTGCCATCTGTGCTGCTGTGACAGATGGAAGAATTTCTGATAGAGAACTCAGCAGTCCAGTAGTCAATTCAGAGAAGTCTGCAGCTTCACTAACACCACCTCTAACCTCTACAGGCACATGCTCCATCTCCTGGTCTTCATTCCTCTGTGGCTGAGTCTGATCACCTTCCTCACTAGGATCAGATGATGGGACCGAGGCAGCAGAAGCACTTGTCAGGCTTCGGGCTGGCTGCAGAACGGAGTCAATGATGGTTTCGACCAAATTCTCGGTAGCTGTGATGACATCTGCCATTGCAGCAGCAATACCAGCACGTGAAATACTTGTCTCGGTATCTGCACCACTGGACGGCACAGCTTCGCCACTGCTGACAACGACCTCCATTGCAGCATCTTCGCGAACAAAAGAGAAAATCATCCTTACTTGGCATCTGGTCATGCGAGTATATCACTGTCTACAATTTATACATTATGATCAAATCAATGCAAACACTTGCAATGTATTGAAATCATATGAAAACTTAACATAAGGAAGACTTACTTTTCTAAGTTGTAAGAAGGATAGAGGTGACGAGAAAGACAACAAAATTTCAACAACATTTCATTATCAAAACTGAGGTTCTCACAATGGCAAGGATGGAGACACAAGTCTTTTGGGATGTGACACTGTGCCAGTGGGTGAGTAGTTCCTGACATTTCCAATTATAATAGTGTCATACCCAGCTGAACTGACATGTGACTGATGATAGGAAAATCAGTTGGAACATCTTGTTAGCAGGAAGGAAAATAAATAGGACATTCAAAATTCCAGAACTGAAATACGCACAACAGGTAAGTCATCCATCTTCATGGTAATGTCATGATTACGATAAAAACCAGATGTTATGCTGAACAATGATACAATTCAGTGACAGAGGAGGAAGTACTGACATGTGCTATGGTAGGACTAGTCATGCTAATGGATGTAATTCAGAAGTCCACAATTCAACCATAATTCATCACAAAGAGTGTCATATTAATGTCAAGGTTTACGGATACCATTACAAGACAGTGTCTGGAAGCAATATATATAAATTCCTTCATCTTGTTGCAAAAGAGAGAGGGAGAGAGAGAGAGAGAGAGAAGAAGAAGAAGGAAACTTTACACTATGAGATTTATATCCATGAAAATTTACTTCTAAGGTAACAGTTTCATAAACATATATTAAATACAGATTCCTACAACCTCTCACCAATTTCAAAACAAATTCAACAACTGTGGCAGTTCATCATTTGGTTGACAAAATATGACAGTTTCTAAATGTGTATATTGGAGCATTGTGGTTATTGCATACTGGTTTCAATTGCAAAGTTGTCTTAGCATGAAATAATGTACAGTAACCACATTCTACATGTAGGTCAAAACTGCAGATGAGGTGTAGCTCCAAGAAAGATTACACATCACAATGTAACAGTAAGAATCAACTATGGAGTTACTGTTTGAACTAAGGCATAGGCAGACTGTCACTGTTATTTCTTATTCCTTGCTGATAGTGACATACCTTCACGATCATTTTTCTTTTCTTCTTCTTCTTCTGACTTCTTTTTCTTAGCCTCCTCCTCTTCCTGTTGTTTTCTGCGCTTCTCTCTGCGTTCGGCAAGCTCAGCATCACGCAGCTTTTCTAAATGATCCACCAAGCTGTGCACCACAGCTGGAAACATGAAACCGATAATGAGCATAGATTATTGGCTTCTGTATATTATTTGCACATTTGGCAATAGTGCTTTCTGTGAGTACATTATCAGTGATATTTCAGTTTCACACTTCAAGGCAGAAATTAAAAGTGAAGGGGGGGGGGGGGGGGAAAAAAAAAAACCCCGCCCACCAGGGGGGTTTTTTGGGGCTCCTTTTTTTTTTTAGGGGAAAAAAAATTTTAAATTAATACAACAATTTTTTTC
>Ga0123352_10003219_pt1 | contig 23460 bp, 10 predicted proteins | sample TergutLab28metaG_FD_89700 | JGI IMG/M metagenome (GOLD analysis project Ga0123352, IMG submission 89700) | Labiotermes labralis P1 segment gut microbial communities from Petit-Saut dam, French Guiana - Lab288 P1 | ecosystem: Host-associated > Arthropoda: Insects > Digestive system > Gut ...
AAACACTTTAAAACACTCCGACATGTTTCGATCTTGTCAGATCATCATCAGGGAGCTTAGTTCCTTGCTAAAGTTATGTTACAGTATTCACAATTCAATTGGTATTTGCAAACGAGGTGTTGTTGCAGCATATCATGTTGTGTAGGAATGTGTTGTGGAGCAGTGGCTAGGTGTGCACACCTAGCCACTGCTCCACAACACATCTCCACCGTAAGAAAATCTTCTTTCCTTTCTGGACGCGAAGTTTTGATTAACGCTTTTGAACGGCCAGCCACCACTTCCAAATTTTTGCCAGTTTAATCCATGCACATCATCACAGCTTCCTCATTCCTGTAATATTAATTTTAATATTATTCTGTAATACATATCCACGTGTCTCAGGAGTTATTTTCTAGTTCTCTAGACTGAAACTCTAAATGCATTTCCCTTATAGTGCGTGCATTGTGTGTGCACATTTTAACCTCCCTTGATTTGACCGCCCTAGTAATATTTAAGGAAAGTTAAAATTATGAATTATGTAATTATGTGGCCTCCTCGTCCTCATGTCGCCTGTATTAGGTCCAAGATTTCTTCCTAAATTGTTCTCAGATAGTTTAGTTCCATGTGTTTTTGTATCGAATTGTACTAATACAAATCTAACCCTTGCGTTGTAATAGATTGTACATCCCAGTAGTCAATCTAACCAAAATCCTTTTGCTGATGTAGCTGTAACGTATAAAATAATTGTGTCATAAATGCAAAAAGACATTTACTTTGTATTTGTAATTACTTAATCTCGGTCGATTATTCTTAACCTGTGACAAACCTGGTAGATATTCTCTATCATTTGAAGTCTGACAGCAGAGTAGATGAGACAGTAAGCTCACCTACGCTAAGTCTGCCTTTGCCATGTAATTACTCTAGCAGCAATTAAAAGAAGCTATGCAGCCCAAGAGCTACGGCCTACAACTTCGTCTATTGATGCTGGTTAGCTGCTTGATGACCTCTTGTGTTCCTGACTTCTGCTGCTACAATTGTGAAGAGAGAACCAGCACAGGAAATTGCGCTGTGGGAAAGCTAAAAAAAGGGGGTGGGAGTCCAGCAGTTTGAAATACATCGTAATTGAAATGGGGTCTGATGTGATATTCCAGCGAGAGTTACCAGTCGAGATCTCTGGGGGCCCGTACCTCGTCACTAGAGTCCGGGTTACACCAAATTTAATTTCGGAAGTGGCTGAAATAGGTACAGCATACGTTTAGCATTAATCCTTTGAAGTTCTGTGGTTACTTTATCTACCACTAGGTCTGACAGTCAAACATACTGAGCTGTGTCCATAGAATGCGCTTATGTGTTTTGTATGGATTTCAGAACAAACAGAAGCAATTTTTTAATACAGCTTTAAATGCGGCTTTAACTGAGGGTTTGATATCTTAGACGTTACGTTACGAAATGCACTTTTAACTATATTTCATATTAATCTTGCGGTCGTTACACTCTTGTTTAAGATAAAGTCAATCGGAATCATATTTCTGTACAGAGATAAAGAAAATTTATGCGTAGGGTTTACAACACCTATAATCTATTTCTCTTATATATATATATATATATATATATATATATATATATAACGAGGCTAGACAGCACTTTGGACTAATATGTGTCCTTTGAATACAAATTAAAGGTACGCTTATGTGTATAAGTTCAGCTACTACAGGTGCCAATCGAATGACGCTGATCTGATGTATCTTATGCATACTTGCCATATTTAGCCTATTTTACTTTTAATGAACAATATATTTGTTTAAAACTTCACCATAATCTCTGTATTTTCCCCTGTTTCAACTTCTGAAACAGCCTTTTTGACGATATTTGTTGTGAATGTTATGGCACTTGAAGCAATCACCATACTTATGTTTTGTTTCATACAAAAATAACAACGCAGTGAACATACTAAATTGTTCAGGGAGTGACTGTAATGACAGTTAATTTTATGAGCCTGAAGTGACGTGTGATAAAAGAGTTGAAAAAATATTTAGCTTGTTGTAATGTGATATTTTGTATGCGGTATGACAACAAGATGAAGCCCTTGTGAGACTTTCCATACCTGATGATATGATGACAATCTCTAATAAACAACTGCTGGTAGTGTAAAATATGGTTCGGAGAAAGAACGTAAACACACTTAAACTAATGTGCGAAACATTATTTGTAACAGAAAAACAAACATGACCACTATACTAAAATCTGTAGTTGTATTCGACAAATTTCTTTGTACGCACACTGTATTGCAGCAGTACGTTCTTCAGAAGTAATACAAATATAATGATGCTATTAAGGTAAAGGACAATAGATTACTTGGGGACCGCGGTGGCACAGTGTTTAAGGTACTGTGCTACAAACCGGAAGGTCGCTGGTTCGATCCCAGCTGGTGTCATTGGAACTTTTCATTGACATAAAATCCTTCCGATCGCACTATGGCCCTGGAGTTGACTCAGCCTCTAACAGAAATGAATACCAGGAGCATTTCTTGGAGGTAAAGGTGGCTGGTGCGTAAGGCTGACAACCTACCACCATCCTGTGCCGTTGTCACGAAATCTGGGAACCTTAACTTCCTGGAACCCTCTGGGCCACTCCAGGCCTGTAACGCGACTGCTTTACCTGTTACAATAGATTACTTACTCATGGAGCAGAGTCCTTGAGAATCTAACAGATTTTCAGCTAGTCAAGAGATTCCCTACATTTTATGGAATCCGAAGGTAAATTACCTGGGTCCCTGTCACCACGGCATGGCAGGTTGCGGGTGGAAGAATGGTCTCCAATATGCAGGGTAACTGCGAACATACTTAATAAGCAGTCGCAAACAGCGGACAAAGAATGGTCCTCCAGCTTGGGGGCTGGGCGAGATGCTAACTACACCTCACTGTAAAAACTTATCTTGTTACGAAATGTTCACACAAAGGACCATAGATATTTGCAGTATCCATATAATGCTAAATATTCTTCTCAACACCATGTTCTCAAACACCCTTAGCTTCCTTTCCTCCCGCAATGTCAGCGAACAAGTTTCACACCCATTCAAGACAACAGGCACAATTATACCGGATTGTTCTGTCTTCAGAGCGAGCATCCCGCATGTGAGTGTTTCTTAACATATTTTGAAATTACTAAGTAAATTTCCAAACAAAACTCACACACGTCTAAGGACACTGTTTCATTAGATGTCACCATTAGTCCTACGTTATTTTGTATTTGAACTGCTGCATATAACTTTTAGTTATTTTGTGTTTATTTCTTTGGTATAGGATGGAAGTATTTCTGCTTATCTGGGCGAGATTAATGCGTATCTCATGAAGACGAATGTTCAAACTGAGTTAGTCAACACATAGGTCTGCGTTACAACTATCGCTGCTTTGGTAATTAAGAATAATAGTACATTTACGGGTACAAGATTAATGCAAAGATATTCTTAATGCGTGGGTCACGTAATCTGTTCTGAGCACTTAAAATGTTCGGGCACGATTTCCCCTAGGCATCCGCGCAATTTCGGAACCATATCAATCTCTTGAACAATTACAATGCTTATACTCCCTGTCACTGGGAAGCTATTACGCACGTAATTCTATTCTGAAGGAAAGGGCTAGAAAACCACTGAAGTGGTCCTTGAAGAAGATATGGCAGTGCTCATTCATCTACGGTGACATAAACAGCGACAGGAGACACAGGAACTTATCCCTGCAAACAAAGATGATTTTCTACAACGGATTTTTTTGCAATCAAATAATATCTATTGTTACACATATTCTATGCTAGGCTTTTTGATATTTTCAACCATTTTGATATTTGTGTTGTAAATTTGCTATTGTGCATGTATGAGCTAACTAGCCATTGTGTATTTTTATTTCTCGAGTACCTACCTGAAGATGGCCGTAAAACGTCGAAAGATGTAGAAGAACTACAAAATGTGTTTATATTATTATATCTAATTACAGTGCACTAGTCGCATTATATAATGCGATACGATACGATTCATGTTTGTTCACTTACTATGTGAGACAGAGGAACTTAAATTTAAAGTGATTTTAGTACATATCTATGTAATTTATTTTTACATTCAAACACTCTTTATTTTGCGGAATAGTTAAATTATATGTTTGTAAACAATTGTCAGAATTATCAGTTCCAGCTGCTTTACCTTGAGGAAAGAGAGATTTCTCTCCGCGCCTGGAGAACTATATTGCCGAAAACTTGCTGACTGTGCTAACACAAGGAAAATATTCTTTGGCCCAAATGGCAGTGCATAATGCACATAGACACGTCTATTCTTGTAGCCTTGGCTGACATTATGAACATTACCCATCGCATCAGAATAAATAATAAAATATTTGAGAGAATAAAATTTTTCCAGCTTCAGGTAGGAAGCGGAGAATTCTTGTGGGCCCGGGTGGGTGCCTACACACTAATGTATGAAATACTTTTCATAACTAAATAATTAAAGCATGGCGGTAACGCAGATTTTGAGGATAAATTTGACAAATTTGAAAGCATGTAGGATCTATAGTAAGAAAACCCCCTTTTTTCTCCATCCTTTAAAATTTTATCTTTTTGTTGTAAATTCTGCTCTCAAAATCTTACAGTGAAATTCTGTTCCACGAATTTCTGCTATATAAACGAAAAGACGCGTGCATTTTGCATCTGGAAAACACATACTATTTATCTTATTCATAGGGATTGATTTTGTTAATTTCGCCCCTTCAATGTCTGGTGCCGAATATCATTAGTCTTTTCCCTTTCACGACTCCTACCCTCTCCAAGCCTGATTGACATTCTTTCTAACTCCCCTTTTCCTGCTCCCATACCATCCTATTTCCATAAGGAAATCAATGTTTCTATTTAACCATTTCCATCTGCTCATTTCCTTCTTCTTTCGACCGTTAAAACTTCTCCCAATAAACGTCCTTGCTTGCTTACATTTCTCAACTATAACAGAGCTGTTCGCCTATTACCAGCGTAGTTCCTTGTATCAAATTTATTCTACCTAGCATAGGTGCTTTTCTTTGCCCAGACTTTTCTTCAAATAGCTGGTTTTGCAATAATTAACACTTTTTATCATACAAATTTTATGAATATACGTAGAGGGTTTATAAACACGTGTATACTGTTTATAAAAAGTGCCTAATGACTGGGGAGGAAGAGAGAGATGGAGAGGCGAGAGAGAAAGAAGTACTTAATATAAAACTTTGTCAAATGCTGGGATTATCCGAGCGGTTTGTTTTAGATTAATGAAATATAATTATGAGGCATTTCAGGTTGACCCTGAATGGGGGGGGGGGGAGCTCACGAAGAAATCTTAAAGTATGTGCCACATGTCTCTATTTCTACCACAGATTTCCCATGAAATGACCTTGGATTGAACCCGAAACTCCCTGGTTAGATGCCAGCGGCTGACATCATGAGACACAAAATTTCTAGCTCTATGATCCACTGACTCACTGACTTCATCATCATCATCATCATCATCATCATCTTCTTCTTCTTCTTCTTCTTCTTCTTCTTCTTCTGTTTGATTGGCACGACGGCCCGAATCGGACCGTGACCTCCTTAGCAGTTCGCCTTCGGATGTCTCTATGTCCTACTAGTCTCCTCCTTCCTTTTGTATTCAACAACAACCGATCTGTTCCTCCTAATGTGTTCCCACTTCAGCCGTGATTTTCCCACGCGTATTTTTCCATGAAATTTTCCATTCACTTCTTTTTTGGTATTCTAGTATTGTCCATTCGGTCGATAAAGCTGCCTATTTTAGTCTTTTGAACTTAACATAATTTAGACTTAGTACCTTACAAGTGAAATATGCAGATGTGATAAGTATGCATTAATTCAAGAATGCGAGATGAAATACAGCTCAGTTTAATGATGGAAAGCGACATGCGACATTTCAAAGAAAAGTGTTGTCATATAGAAGTCCACTTCCTAGGACACGTTTCTGTTGTCGGAGTGCGTGGAACGGGTTCTGTGCTCTCGGAATTCCGTCTGCTTTTATTATTTGTATCTAGTCACATGACAGTGTCTCGCACCAGCAAACCGTACTGACAAAGTGCATGTTTCTTCTTGTCGTCATAGGAGACGTGCGCACTCTACTGCTGTGTTATAGGGCAAATCATCACAAGCTCTTCACCGAAGATTTATTCTGGGCCATCACACACATGGTCCCACTTCCCCATGCAAGGACGGATCAAGTTGATACAGGATGATGCCTACTTACATTGGTGATAGCGAGCTATCCGGTTGAATCTTGGCCTGAACAACATTATTTTGTGTTGCTCACAGTGATTTCACTCAGTCAGTTTTGTCAGATGTCAGACGGTGCACGATTAGGCAACGACTGCTCTCTACCAGATCTTTTCCAATTCGTTTTCAGCAGTCATCACACAAGCAACGCCATATAACCCATACACTAAGAGCGTGGTAAAATGAACCACACCTCCATTCTCCTTCTGGTCACTGAGTACGGAAGTTGGTAGTTGCCTACCCCTCCTTACCTACCGTCCACTTACTTCAAATGCAAACTAGTACACAGTTCCTTTATCCCTGTCTTCGAGACCATCCGCCCGTAAAGTCTCAGTAGCAGAGTAACATCGTCTGCACGCGGTACCTACTTCAGTGAAGTGTAAATTTGGAAGTGTGCTGTGTAAAGTGCCGATTCTGGTGGCCGCGCGGTCTCAGGCTTCGGTCTTCGCCGCTTGCTTGCTGAGATGCCGGGTTAGAATCCCGCCAAGGGAATGAAAGTATGTCTCTTGTGAGAGTTGTGTGTTGTTAGGTGAAGGTCTCTGCGACTGGCTGATCCATCATGCAAAGGAGGCTTAGTGAGGCTGTGTGTAGGTGTCATTGAGTATTATGAGCCGCAAAATGTAATCCTCTACAACTACAGTGGGTAGGTAGAAAGGAGTTGGAGTAGGAAGAAAGAACTAATGCAAAGCATTGGACACTTTTAGTGGAGGGTGTGTAACTCGGTGTTAGCAATTTAAGTCAAGTTAAATCGAACTCTGTGAATTTTGTCACGCATAATTCTTAGTATGAAATGTAAACGCAAACTTTAGGTAAAATTAAGACGCACAAAATTTTTGAATTTGTTTGCGACCTTCAGTTCCAGGTGGTTTTTGAAATAATATTCTATATTTAGTAAGAGCCCTGGATCGAATAGATCTAGCAATTTTTGTTTTGACTCGTTTAGATTCACTTTACAAGTAATCTTCAAAACTTTGAAGCTTTATCATCATCATCATCATCATAAACATCAAGGATTGGACCCTTTGATCTGTTCCGTCTCCAGAGTTACAACTGCTCGCGCCAGCGCCACAAATCTTGGAAAACACCGTCTGACATGACGTCGGTCAGCTCTGCCAGCAAATCCGACTTCCTCACGTCCTCGATCGTGATCCCTGGGTAATGCAACTTTAGTTGTAGCAGAGAGGAGCGGATGAAAATGAGTCCTCGGCGCCTCAAAACCGAGACATTCGGCTAAGGGAGCACACCCCTACAAAAAACGGGCATGTTTGGAGGCCCTGAGGTTAGCTATCACCAACCTTAATCAGCGAGGGACTGGTTATCCATTCTGAGGATACCCTACCCAACTCAGGATCTCCAGAAATCATACCACTACAGACCACAAGGAAGGAGAACAATTGGAAGACCGAAGAAGCGTTGAAGCTTCTTGTGTTGTACAAATGTAATTCTTTTACAAAGCTCACTTAGAATATGTTTTTAAAGTGTACAAATAATTTGTAATTTGCAATTTGTAATTTCTAATTTTGTAATTTGTAATATACGTGTGGCGTTTCGAGAGGAACATGCGCTGCTCCGGGAGGGCATTCCCAGTGTTACTTTACGTGGTTATAACCAAAAATGCTTTTATTCTAATTTGACCTGTTACAGATATAATGGCGAGAGAAAAATGTGGTCTTGTTGATGTTCCACACACACACACTGTCTGTTTAACATAATGCGTTATCCGTGGAGAACGCAGATTCTCCTTTAACCGATAGCGAAGCCAAGCCTCACGTACTGTGTAAACCACGTACAAACCTACGGATGGGTTTGTGTAACAACCGCTTGTCTTTCATGCTTATGTAATGTTTTTATATTACGCAGACTTTAATTATACGTTAGGTAAATGTATTAACATTACAAGAACTACAAAACCTACTCATTTTGATATGTATATGAAAATTAATAAGTGTACAACAATTTTCATTCTTTAAAACCTATCTCGCCAGAATCTCAGTGACCGTTCGACTTCTAAAACAGGCATATTTGGTTATATCGCTGTTATTTAACATTAGGAATGTTCTGCCGAATATGGCAGATTCGTCCTAAAGCACTCTGTGTATGTACGTATGTTACTATTTTAATCTTTGTAGTCCACAATTATTTGAATACAGATTCTCATATATAAGCACCACATTTTGTCCTATGGTACGGAGCTATAGAGCAGACCCAGAGCTGTCACTTGTCATTAGTACATGGTAACTGCACGTTTCAATTGAAACTTGGTGACAGTGATGTTGCATACATAGTGAGTTATAAACAGCCTTTCGTACGTATTATCTATAAATAACTATATAAATGGATAAATGAACGTTTTAAATTTGTAACTTTTTTTATTCTAGCAAACGATAAGATTCCATTCTAGTAGGAATATATTACATAATACAGTGCGTTCGGATAGTCGTTTTGCATTTAGGCTACGCTAGAGTCCAGCTGAAATGTGGTGGCACGGGAGGGAAGTTCGGAAAGTCGCTGTGCGCTTGTAAGAGGTGTTGGAAGTGATGTCCACGAGCGTCTATACGGGCCTGAACGCGTTTAATTTTATTCGCAAACACTTTCTGCAGATGTGCTTGTGCCTAAGTGCACAGCGACTTTCCGAACGCACGGTATTTTGTGAACTGTAACTAAAGTACCTTCAATTCGATTACATTGTACTGTAAAATAGTGGCGGTTTTATCATTCATTCTACGGACAGGCTCTCAGAAACGGTTTAATTGAAGTATTTTTTTAAAATGTTCTCCACTTCTGAAAAAAAAGTTCTTATTCCTCGCATCATGTGTATGTAAATGGGAAGCAATGGGGCATTCTTCCCGAAAGTTATGGACGGTGAAACTCGCGTATTTCGAAAAGCTAAAAGCTGCTGCTGGGAAGACATTCGGAAATAACTGATCATGTTAGAGTTTCAGAGATACGTGACTTCTCTTGTGAAACCAAGGGAAACTTTGAAGTACCTCTTCCGTCGTTTCACTACCCAGGCTCATGGGAAACACGTTGGTGAAACTTTGCTTGTTTATGGACTGAAGTGGTTATGCGGGATGTTGAAGGATGTCTGCGAAATTAAGATTACGCGCATACTGGTATATAGAGTAATGTTAATTGTTAAACGGCTATCAGCGTTTCAGTGCAACTTGCCGTCGCAAACTTGATGGCGGATTCGATTAGATTTTTGCCCGTGCTGTCCCACTGACAAGACGCTAGTCGCCTGGGCCACTTCTTTCATTGTCTTGGCCTCTTACTGTCTCACCTCTGCTATTTTGTGTAAGTATATCATATGTTTTTGCGTGGCTTTCTCTTCCGTCTTGACGATAGCTGTTTCGCATTACTCCAAAATTTATTATATCAACATACTAAATCTCATGGGGGGGGGGGGGTGTAGATGGTGGCGCATTTTGCTGAAGGACTGGACTACAAGCCGTAAGGTCGGTTTCGATTCCCGATGGTGTTACTGGAATTTTTCACTGACATAATCCTTCCGGTCGCACCATAGCCTTGGGGTCGGCTCAGCCTATAACAGAAATGAGTACCACGAATATTTCCTGGGGGGGGGGGGTTAGGATTACCGTGGCGAAGGACGGACCCCCTTCCAACTTCAAGTGGCCGTTTATCTTGAAATCTGGGAGCCTCAACCTCCTGGAACCCTCAGGGCCTGTACAGGGATTGCTTTACCTTGTACTTAATCTCATGGCATCAGATACGATAAAACTGTAGTTTTCATAATTGCTTCCCCGCAATCCTCAACCTGGTGTGAGAAATGAAAGTGGCCCTTTAGATTTCGAGTCTTCAACATAATATATAAATTTATTTATGGACACACACACACACACACACACACATACACACACACACACACACATATATATGTATATATATATATGCAGGTTGTGTGTATACACATACTCGTACATACCTTCACCTAGATCTTTAGCGTGGAGATATGTCAGATCATTCCTAAGACATACAAGATTTTATGTTGCGCAACTTCGTGACACATTAAATATTTCGTGGTTGTACTTAGCCATTAATAAAGTGCTTGCTTTTTCTAATCTAAAATTTAATTCACTAATCTAAATATTAACTTGGTTCCAAGGTACTTGAATTTCTTCTCGAATTTCGAGCCGCAGTATTAAAAACCTGTTTTAGAATGTTCTCCAATCTGGATAGTATAATTGACCAGCTGTTATGAAGATGGTAGTGAGCCTTCAGATTGTGTGGTACGGGTCCGTATACACGGGAAACTCCTGGAACAGTGGAGCTGCAAGGATGTTCCTGCGCAAAATGATTAGTTATACACAGTATCTTTCTCAGTGACTTACATTCAAGTATTCAGTCAGATTTATTTTCTGGAAACTACCTTGAAGCACGGCTTACTTGTGTTCCTGCATGTAAGGGTACACATTGTACGAATAATACCACTCTGTAGGAATAATACCACACTGTAGGAATGATACCACCCTGTAGGAATAATACTATTCTGTAGGACTAATACCACCTTGTAGGAATAATATCACTCTGTAGGAATAATAGACGACTGTAGCCTTCCAGATTCATCGCTTTCATTTTCTTCAGTGAACCAAGCATACTTTGTTACAGCAAGACCTCTGAAGTTGATACAGCGTTTTTTAACACACCAAGGAAAAAGCGTCTTCCAGTGCTTCCTACGTTTTGTGGTTTCTTTAGCTCAGGCCTCTAACTTAGTTGTAAACAGAATATACTGCGTGCCGTGGTTGTTGCGTAACTTTCTTGGCGCCACTGAATTGCCTCCTGTTGAATGTTTTGGGGAACATGGGTATTAAAACGAGGGGAACGAATTCAGCCGATAAAACGTTTATGTGCCTTCACGGTTTTTGCAAGGTTTATGTGCCGACTGGGAGCTTGGAGTAGGGAGGAGACGTAGAAATATTGACGACCAGTGTAAGTAATAGAGGAGAGGGACAATTTTTTAAACTGTTTTCTTTCATTTGTTATTCTTGAAAAACTGCCGACATTTCTCTTACGTTATTACATAAATTATTCTAAGTTTGGTTATATTGAAAGTTTTATTTCTTCAAAATGTATGCATTTGTGTCACAAATTCAATAAGGACGTTCTTTACATCTTGCTGCATGTAGCAAGCTTTCGACAGTACAATTTTCCATGAAGAAAGTTCGGATGATATGCACGTATAAGATTCTGTAGAAATTATTTTATATATTGCTGGTGTTACGAAAACAACATCGCTTAATTAATGCGAGGCCCTTTGCGTTGTCCGTTGACATATTTCAACCACATAACCACACAACAGTTCAGTATTACTGTTGACATTGGACGACTATGTTACATTCAGCTGTTTCAAATTTCACCACGATTTGGCAAATCTTCGGGTCGCGGATGTATAAATGAATGACAAATACCCACAGCATTCACGGTGCAGATAAAGTGGTGCAAAATTTCATTTGAAACACATAGAGTGAATATATCACGTGGGAGGGTAACATTAAAATAGGTTCTGTGTAAATACTCTATATAACTGGCAGTTGAGTTCAAAGGCTGAGAAAAGGACGAAGTGGAGGATTTTGTGAACACAGTAAGATACTGAGTTTGCTTAACGGGCGAACTTCTTGACTGAGATTGCTAACAATCCAGTTTCAAGACGCTCAACTGCCATGGAAATATTTCTGTAATTAATCAATTAGTTATCTGTTGATTGACTTAAATTTCTCTTTCAGTTAATTTATAGTGTATATTCCTCCACGGTGCTTCACATTACGTAGGTTCAAATGAAAGATCATAAAATAAGTTGACTTTAAGGCTGTAATTGCTGTTCAGGCAGTGAGGCTGCATGTACCATAAAGTGTGTAGAAGAAGTTTTTGATGTCTCAGTAAACACAAAAGAAATTCATGTTTCGATGTAATGATAATCTAATCTAATATTAATATTATAGGATGTAAGTATTAGTTCGAACGATCTTGTGAAAAATGAAGTACTATCATGCATAGAGTTAAGTAGGAAAGGAATATTTTACATAAAGTAAAAATAAGTAAGCCTAATTGGATTGGTCGCATATTCGTTAGGGACTGCCTTCTAAAAGACGTTATTGAGGTAAAAATTGAAAGAAAGGTATAAAGGATGGGAAAACGAGGAATAAGACGTAAGCGGCTATCGGTTAGCCCTAGGGAAACGAGAAGGTGTTGGAACTTAAAAGAGGAAGCACTATATCGCACTCTGTGCGAAACTGTCTTTCTAAGAGGCTACGAACCTGTCGTAAGACAGGCTGTAGAGTGAATGATGAATGAGTGCAATTACACAATACACACGCTGCGCCTGTTGACAGGACCATGTCATATTCAGGCTTGGCGTGCGTTTTGTGTAAGCATATTGTCAATAAATTGGTACTGTGGACTGAAGCATGTAGAATTGTGTAAAGGTACTGCATGTTTCATATACTGTATATTTCTGCATCTCGTATTGACCAGAGCTGTCAAGAATATAGGTTATCTATCTGGAAGCGTAATATCTCTCCCGTTGATCAGCTCTGCCAACTATCATTTTTTATCCGCAGCATCTGCATTTTAAAATGAAGGCACCTGGAAAATCCTGAGTGATCCAAATTACATTGCACCTCTCTCTGTAATCTTGTCAGACCTAGGCACTCTCCACATAGGCAGACTTCCGCTAGTATGTATAGATTAATGTGCAGTAAAAATTTTCAGCGCGTTCCAAATGAAAATTTGCAAAAATTTGATTAACTTTGTCAAGTTTTTCTGCCTTTCTGTTTGAATGTAGCAAATAGAGCAGCTCTGTAAGAATTCTTGTGATATTTTCTAGCGGCGATTGCCATGAAAACAAGCCGATGCATTACAAAATTAATTTGCATTTGACAGTCACAGATATATTGCATGAACATCGACATGCATATTTGCATCCAGCTGCAGTGTAATTCGCTAAATGTTTATCGGAGCGAAAAGTGTTTGGAACAGTATTTCGGACGGAATGAAAACACGTTTTGTATCCAGTATAATTCTCCCGTACGTTTTACGGTCTTCGAAATGTATAAACAAATGACGTTTAGGTTTTGTCTCTCTTGCTCGGACGCTGTTGTCAGATAGATCAGATTTTGTATTGGAGGTTGTTGTATAAAAATCTCCCTCATTGTGCGTTAATTTCCGAACTTATTAGAAATATCGAAAGAAGCACACGCATCTTCATATGTCTCTTTATTGCGATTTACGCTTTCAATTTTTGCTAGTCAAGCGATGCGTGAAGAGCTATTTAACACTTATTGATATTTTATATTAATGGCTCCTTGCATCGCTGATCCATATTAATAATTGTCCAACGAGATGCAACACAAAGCAGTCTATTTATTATTCTGTAAGTTCACTCTACATGTTTCGGGTGTCAACCACACCAATCATCAGGAGTACACAAAACTGTAACTACAGCCTCCGATACTGCTCATGCTGTGCTGTGCAGCTACCTCCCTCCTACGTGTCCAAGTTGACCACGTTGGAGGGAGGTAGCTGCACAAAAAATATGACCAGTACCGGAGGCTGTAGTTACAGTTTTGTGTACTCCTGATAATGGGTGTGGTTGACACACGAAACATGTAGAGTGAACTTACAGAATAATAAATAGACTGCTTTGAGTTGCATTTCGTTGGAAAATGATTAACTTACTGATATGTTGCACCTATATGTGTTCGGACTGCTTACTGTTAAGTATATACACATCAAGAATATAAACTCGGCAAGCGAAAGAACACCATGCCATATTTCATGTTACAAAAAGCGTTTTATTGGTTCAGCGTGTCGGATTGACGTTGAAGGCGGTCCGTTTCGAAGTGAGGCTTCAAACACAGAAAGCGGGATAGATGAAGATAATATTCACCATGTGAAACATAGAGTGAATTGAACAAGAAGAGAAACGTAATATAAATGGCTGTCGAGAGGTGACGTGTAAAAGCTTTACTTGATCGATTCAAATGGCTCCTAACATATGCTAAATACACGTACGTATAATAATCGCCTACCCAAATAATTAAAATATTGTATGATGGATTTAAGTGCAAAATTTCCCATGAAGGAAAGCTTTCAGACTTTATAGAGGTCAGAAATGATGTAAGGCAAGGATGTATTCTACCCCCAACCCTTTTTCTGCTAATATTAGACAGAGTCATGAAGAGAGTGAAAGGTTTAAGGAAAAGGGGAATACAGTGGAGTATGAAGGAAAGATTGGAAGATCTGGACTATGCGGATGGTATTTGTCTGTTAGCCCAGAGATTTTGAGATATGGAAGTAAAGCTAAAGAGACTAAAAGATGAAGCAGAATTAGTTGGTTTGCATATAAACATAAACAAGACGAAGGGGATGAGAGTTAATAAATCTAATATGCAAAAATTTAGGTTAGAGAAAACGGAAATTGAAGAAGTTGGATCCTTTGTAAACCTAGGAAGAGTGGTGTCAGAAAGCGGAGGAACATAGGAAGATATAGCAAGTAGAATCAAGAAAGCAAATGGTGTATTTGTTCAGCTGTATCCTGTATGGAGAAATCTCAACATATCAAAAGAAGTTAAAATACGAATATTCAATACGAATGTAAAATCAATATTATTATTTTATGCTTGTGAAACTTGGAAAACTACCAACCAGATAACAAGAAGACTACAGATATTTGTAAATAAATGCTTAAGACGAATAATGAATATAAAATAGACCGATAAGATTACGAACGAAGAACTATGGAGAATCACCCATCATACGTCATAAGGAAATAAGATAAAAAGAAGAAAATGGAATTGGATTGGACACACATTACGTAAAGAAACAGGAGCAATAGAGAAAACTGCATTAGATTGGAATCCTCAGGGATATAGAAGGAGAAGTAGGCCGAAGAGAACGTGGCGAAGGACATTAGAGGATGAGATAAGAAGCACAAGAAGATCATGGAACGAGGTCAAGGGGTTAGCTGGATACCGCAATGACCGGAAGCTCTTCATGGATGCTCCACAAGATTTGATGATGATAATGATAATCATCGCCTATCATATTTGCCATATTTTACCGTCTGTCTGTCCGCCCATATAACAACTGGAGAAACGCTGCAGGAATTCCTTTGAGGAGCTGAATTTTTAGTCGCGTTCACAGAATTGCGACGTCGACTGCTACTTTCGTCATATCCGTCCGTCCGCATGGAACAATTCGTTTCCCACTGGACGGATTTTTGTGAAATTTGATATTTGAGTATTTTTTTAAAATATGTCGAAAAAATCAAATTTGATTAAAATACGACAAGAATAACGGGTACTTTACATTGAGATCTACGTACGTATCTCTGAGGAACGTTTCAGACAAAAGTTTTAGAGGCAATCAAAACACATTTTATGTTAAAAAATATTTTTTTTCCAAAAATCGTGGCGTTTATGAGATGATGTGGGCACAAATTGTGGAGACAGACAGGCTACAGATGACAGTGCAATATGGCGAACGCTGTTTGCATGCAGCATAAATAATGCTACAGACACACATTCATGATTTCTAACAGTTATTTTTTCCCCCACGGCAAAAATGATTCCGCGAACGCGCCTCACTATTACCTTTCACTTGAATTGCCTGTCTTTTTCATATGTTTGGTTAAAATTACATAACGCTGACGCTAAGTTTGAGGGTAAATTTGTCCCTGTACAGAGCATTAAGTCATATTAAGGAAGAAGAAACACTCAGTTCTAAACACGACAGCGGAAAGTGTCGAGTGTCATTCTCATACACGGGCCGCTTTACCCCCGTGGTTAAAACCCGCCAGTACCGTTTAAATATGAGGTTGGTCGGAAGACAAAATCGGCCTGAAAATTGTGGAGAAGAGAAAAACCTTTTATTGTTTCCGTCAATCAAACCACGATCTCTCGGTCGTCCAGTTCATCGTGTAGTCATTATACCGACTTATATAATCTGGCTGGTACAGTGTCTCACTCTAGAAAGAACTGAATGCTTGTTTTGTGTCCATCAGGAGATTAGCTCACTGAATATTCGTGCCGTAAATGTTAATTCGAATCAAGTTGCGGAGAAAATATGAAAAGGATATCTTATTTTAAATATCCATCTTTTATGCAGGTCTAAGTGTGTTCTTACAGACTACGACTTCAGTGTTTGGCTTTCTGGATTAAGACGATGTCTGTTCGGATCAAAACCAACCCCCTTACAGGGGCGTAGATAAATTATTTTGTTGCCAGGGGCGTGTAATCACAACGACCGCCACTAACAGAAGTTACGAACTCTCAATGTATCACAGTTATTTATTTCCGTGTATTGGGCTGTGTAATTTAAAATATGGTGCCCGCAGATCATATTTCCTTTCATATAAATTGTTGTCCACTTCTTCGCTCCTCCGACTGTGCTGCCCATTGCGGCCACACCACTAGCTGTCCCCCAGTCCACCTATTCCCCTGGTTCCATCATCGGGTCCGTCGAAAGGCTGATACCTAAATAAAAAAAATACATGACTTCACATCCAAGCAGACCGCAAACTTCACAGCTGAGGTCTTGAGAACTTCAGATCCTACTTCATTGGACTCAGCGCCAATCTTTCGCATTCAATAATTTGTTGTGTTTTTTATATCTTTTTCACTATACTAACTTTGTGTTTCCCTTGTTACAAAAACAGAAACATATTAACTTAAAGACGCGAGAAACAATTCCTCGATTCAGAGTTTCGGTATCATCGCTGCCACGTGAAGCAAGGCCGAAGACGATGATGCTAGGCGGGGGTGTATAAGAATGGGATTTCGGTGTTCTGTGTTTTGCAGCAAGTTGATGAAAAGGACCCCCAATATCATGCAAAGGGGAAGCTTTCATGAGGATTTTTATTAGTGTGTACTTGATCATGCTTCGAAGTTACGTTTAAAGTATCTTTATTTTTGTTTCTTTGTGTAGACCTGTGCTTATCAGCTATTTGTTAATTTATTTCTACGCAATATACTATTTTGTACCCTTAGTATGTTCCATTTTCCTTGAATTACACAATTACGTATATGAGTTTACTGAAACGCACTTCTATTTCGGTGAACTTACACTCGTATATTGACTAGTGCCTACGTTGCGAAAGTTGGTTGTCTTCTGAGATAAGGTGTTGTGTAGTTTAGGTTGATGTATATGAAATTACCTTGCTGTAAGGTCAACGAGACCGGCAGTGTACTTAAAACTGATATTGAGGCGCGTTCTTTCAACCATTGCTGCAGTGTAAAAAATTACATATTCTGAGCATGTGTTAGTAGCCTTACGTATCCAGCATGAATTACGTATGCACCGTTTTATATTTTCACCTGTGGCCTCCCTGGCTGTATCATATTTTTCGACACTATCCCATAAATGGCGTGATTTTCGGGAGCAATTTATTGATCTAGAGTGTTCTTTTGATTTTCTCTTCAACCTTTGTCTGAAGCATTTCTTGTTCTGGGAATAATTTAACGAGACGTTATTACAAATTCGCATAGGTATTCATGCAAATTATCTCATATTCTTGTCAAAATGAAACTCGAATTTTCTCTACAAATTGTTAAAAATTTTCAAATATCGTGTTTCACGAATATCCGTCCATTGGGAGCCGTGTTACTCCACGCGGACGGACAGACCGACATGACGAAGCTAATAGTCGCTTTTCGAAATTTTGCAAACGCGCATAAAAATTACGACGAATATGATAAAGCTACGAAATTACTTCAACAGCATCGATTGCACGAATTCAGACGCGAGGTTTCCGTGGGCCATTCCCATACCTTGAGCCGGCGTAGCTTCGTATTCTGTCCGGCTGATGATTCAAACACCGTGCTTTAAAACAGTAATTTCGTCTTCAGTAATTTAATCTTTGTTCCAGGAATTTACCAATTGGCAAAACAACAAAAAACTTTAGTTGTTGAGATCGATAATTCTGTGGCCTTGTTCAGCTCTCGGTCCGGTTGGTGATGGTTTGATTGCCGTGCGAGACTGGCTGTCGAAACTATTAATCACCCCAGTCTTACCCGGTAGTATTTGACGTATTTCACTGAGAGCTGTTGTCATTACTCTCAAGAACGAAACAGAGTAAAGCTTATTCATTAAATCCAAGAGACGTTTGGAATCTGCGACGTAGTGTTTACGACAATTAGACGAGTTTTTCTGGTTGAGTCTTGATTGCGAAATTTCTTACTCTGATTAGATATTCCCTCGGTGTCCCTCATTTCCTCTAGGTGGTTTGAGTTACATCGTAAAAGAAGTCATAAAAGCTTCTTGTACCTTTCTTGCCCGCCATTCAGTATCATTATGTTATCTGACGTATTGGTGATTCCGGTGTCTCTATTGACCCACTGCAGAAAAAATGTTACTGCATCTTGCCACCTCCATTAACGTTAAGACACTCCGCACTTTCCCACGGCGTGTGTTGGAGTGTTTGATATAAGAAACACAGTAAGAAGCAGCGGACCTCGGAGAAGCCTTTATGCAACTTCGAAATTCAAAGCTTCTCTTCGAGTTTATATGTAGTAATTTACGAACTGAGTGACTTAGATATTTCTGCGAAGGCTGTCATTGTAATTTATGGATGTAGGATGAAAATATATAGTTTTATTCCCACGCCTTCTTCTTCTTCTTCCCTCTTCTTCTTCTTCTTCTGGCATTACAGTTCTTGGTGCACCTTAGCCCGTTCCAAAATTGTCCTCCATTGTTCACTATCCTGCTACTCACGTCTCCGGTTCCCCACGCCCATGTTCTTCAGGTTTTCCTCAGCTGACTCAAGCCACCTGAACTCAGGTTTCCCTAAATGTCGAGTGCCTTCTGGTTTAAGTCGAGTAAGCTTTCTGCAAGGATCCAGTTCTTGCATTCTACAGAGGTGTCCCAGCCACCTCATTCTGCCAATTTTATCACTTTCAGTACAAGTATATCTGGTTCATCGTATAGCGCATAAAGCTCATTATTGTATCTCGTTCTTCATATACCATTATCGTTAACTGGGACATAAACCATTTTTAACATTCTTCTTTCTAAGATTCGGATTGTTTTTCCATCCTTCTTTGAGAGGGGCCAACATTCACTTTCATGTGTATCGGTTTTGTATAACATACATTTAGCCTGACGTTTCAAATTGTCCTCTTCTTAATAATTCGAAACCTTACAATGTCATGATACGGTATGACATAACACTTACGTATTTAGTTCTATGAGCGAGGCAATAAAACTTTGCACTCTTATTTTCCGCTATTATTTTCATATAAAATTCCAAACGGCAAAATGTCCCTGTGAACTCCTTGAATGTATAATTTTTGGAGATAAAATGTTTAATTCTACCAATTATTAAGCTAGATAGATTTGTCTGCTCACTTGTATGCGCCGAGCACTTTACTGTCTTGGAAAGGTCCATGGTACCTCCTGAACAGAAGGCTGTATGGGCCCCAGATTTGGTCTGGAAGTGTTGGAAACGAGAAAAATCATTGCCCCATCCTGCAACCGGACCGCATAGGGTAGTCTCTAACCGGTTCGTATTATTCTACTGCTTTTTAGTTTACATACTTAAAGGCTTTCTTCTACATAGTTTATAGGCTATATAACTGCAAAAGGGAATGGTTTTATATGATAGATTACGCATGTGACAGGTGCTGGTCTATTTTAATTCCTACGGTACTGTGGTAAGCCTGTTTTCTGCAATACTTGATTCAACCTTAAAGTACGATATGTGATTTAGGAACATAAATTGTAATTTCTTACGTTCTTTCTTTGTCCAGAATGAAGAGATATTTTCCTTATTAAGTTACTAATTTTTGTGATAAATATGTAAGTGTTTTCTTGGAGTTTAAACCCGTTACTTTTTTACTTTTTATTCGAAGATTTTTAATAATTCATTGGCATGACGTACAGTTTGCCTTTTAGAACTTTCCCATATTCAATGCAAAAGTAAAGAACTGCCTTGTGGTAGGTTGATGCAAAAGGCGTCTCATCGTACTCCTTGCAACTGTGTAGCCATATAAATTCTGATACAGAAAATTTCTGTTCCTTCGACTGCCCAAATGTGAAAGTGGTTTCTACGCATTGAGTCTCAGGCTTCAATTTGTAATAGACAAAAATACTAGCACCTAATTTGGTCTCGAATTTATTACTCGCCAGCAACGAAATAGACTATTGCCCATTAAAGGGCCTAACCCCTGTGAGCCTATTACGGTATTAAATATGATTTTGAATAGATCCCTTTCAGTAGAAATATTTATTCAGTACGCCGTCCTACACAACACAATTACAGTTAATTTTGTTGTATATGAAGGAATACTGAATAAGTATTTTTATCGAACTGAGCACAAGGGGGTGTATCACCTAGATATTAGAACTTGTTCAGCTAAACAAGGAGTCGCTAAAATACAAATATGAGTAGGATAATGTTCGTGTGGATGTGTATTTACTGAATAACTTGATGGTTTCATGCAGCCATCAACAAAGTGATGTGACGCGAATCAGCTGACAATGCACGCACATGGGTGGAAAATGGAATCATTAATCTTGGTATGAGTAATGGGTTTTGGTTTTTTTGGGTGGGAACGGCTGGAATTAAGCAGGCGGTGCCAAACTTTCCTTTTAGGAAAAATCTAGGAATTTCTGCACTTTTTAATCATGCGTTGTACCTTCATATTCAAGGCCCATATAAGACTTTTCCTTATGTTGAACTATGGCAAATATTTACACTTATTTAATAAACCAAAAATTCACACTGACAAAAAATGCTTTATCACATAATTACTATTCACCCACACGTGTCAGTCGCTTTGGCGGCCATTATCAAGGTGCTTTACAGGAATGTTTATAAAATGTAACAAATACTCAAATTGCTAAGTTAAACCACGTGCTGTTACAGTGAATATCTGAAGCGTTCCTGTGGTCATAAGGGGCACACGGTGGCGCAGTTGGTTGAGGCACTCCCTATATGTTTTGTTGATTATTTTTCAGTGCTACCAACAGTAATTAGTGAAGAGTGGATTTAGAAGGAATGGTCGAAATTTATTCGAGGAAGTACCTCAAAATTTTCTAATGGAACACGAAAAAAATTGAGTAAGACATCACTTAATATAGTCTGTGTCTGGCAGATCTATGAGCAGCGTGTGTTCGGAACGCAAATCTACGGCCTAAGTAATTAATTTAATTTTAAAAATTTCTGACGAAGTTATATGTTCATAGTCGTGAGAGAAATATTCGACATTGTCCGTCACACATAGAATTAAACAGCCATTTAATGCGGGATGACGGGAAACGTCCAGAATTTTAGTCACAACTCTCAAGAAATTGATGAATTTTTTATGGTGACTGAATTAAGGGAGATATAAACAAATGGACAAACGAACTTCGACAGCTCGGGGTACAGGCCTATTTTTAAAAATGGAGTTTTGTCATAATATCTTATTGCGCCTGTTCTGTAAGACCATTTATTGACCAACTGTTGTACACATCACCGTGTTTATCAAATCACGTATTAGTTTCCGATCCTACGCCTTTCGGTGTCTTTTGACACTGTGTTCAGAAAGCACCCGGTCCAATTGTAATTCCATTGCAACACATCAAATGGTTCACGTTTTCCAAAGGAATTACAGTTGGACTGGTGTTTTCATAAGATTGTGTCCCGAAATACTGAAACGCTTAGGAGAGGAAGCTATTATCTGGATTGATACATACAGTGTAGTGCACTACAGGTGGTTAATAAATTGTGTTAAGAACTTGGTCTTCGGGTTTTTACCGTTTTATTTGAGGGCAGCAGGTTTCTTCCAAATGCTGGTACCCGGAGCTACACCAGAAGTATGTAAACTCTTGAGATCTCACGAGAAATACTGTGGCAGACGTAAGAATCTTTTAGAACAACATCAGTATCAGGAATGCGAGCCAGTTGCAGTGGCGCCGGGTGTAAATTTTGAAATGGCTACAGGTTTACGCTGATTTGGATCGTAGACTCCAGTCTTATTCGGGGTGCGGATGTGGCTGTAGGTTTTCTGTGTTTCTGTTGGCTGTTATATAAGAGTCTTGCCAAGTGCCCACAAACAAGTTTAGGAAATATTGAAATCCTAAGTCGTGAGCTACACTGACCTGTAGCGTCGCACTTAAAGTAATGAAAAAGTTGCAAAAAATGTAAAAAATTACTACTTGTCATTGTTTAAACTGAACAAGTATGATGACTGAGTACAGCTTCAGTCAATAGCCCTCGCCATAAAAATTAATGTATTATTCATAGACACATATGACGTGGGATCTTGTTGTAAATCAAGCCGTGAAGAGGGAGGAGCTTTACGTCAAGTAATCTGAATTGCACATTTGTGTAATGAATACTGAAACTTACTGAATGTGCCTGGGCAAACTGGCCGACCGGAGTAGACTATGACGTGCTTTAGGGGATTGTTTTCATCCAGTTATTGCACATTCGAAATGATTAAGCTTATGCTCGCGACTAAAATCCTAAAAGCAAAAATCCAGTAGATATCGCATACCAGGAACTACTGGTATTGTGTCCCTCTTTACCGATTACAATAGTGTAAATACCTTAGAAATTTAACAGGAAATTTGTTCAATTCACCATCATAGGAAGTATATTAGAAACATTCTGATAACAGAAACTTTGGCTTTCATGTATGTGTTATGAAGACAGGCTTAGGTAGAAAAGCCGTGTACACTAATTGGGTTGTTAAATGTGTTAAAAATGCTATGTTATTATTATTATAATAATGACATCTGATATTAACAAACATTTACTACTTAAAAGAACAGAACACCTGACTAACAACAGAAATATTACCAGCATACACAGTAAATCATAAAGGAGCCGAATTTTAATAGCATTCATTGGCCAAGGGAAAGGAAGGAAGAAGCTATATGAAAAGGTGGAATTACGCTTAGGAAGGAATAGGCATTATTGACTATGCCATGCTATGCCGTGCCATAATAATAATAATAATTAAAAACAAAAAAGAAAAACATGCGCACTGATAGATGTGGCAATACCCACAGACAGAAATGTTGTACAAAAGGAAGCGGAAAAGAAGTTAAAATACAAGAGTTTGTGTATAGAGGTACAACGAATGTGGAACCTGAAATGTACGATTGTACCAGTAATAATTGGGGCCACTGGAATAGTAACGAGAAGTTTAAAGAAAAATTTGGAAACTATACCAGGAAAACATTCGATAGATTCAC
>Ga0123352_10003220_pt1 | contig 23460 bp, 10 predicted proteins | sample TergutLab28metaG_FD_89700 | JGI IMG/M metagenome (GOLD analysis project Ga0123352, IMG submission 89700) | Labiotermes labralis P1 segment gut microbial communities from Petit-Saut dam, French Guiana - Lab288 P1 | ecosystem: Host-associated > Arthropoda: Insects > Digestive system > Gut ...
AAACCAAAAGGACGAAGGAACATAGGACGACCGAGGAAGAGATGGAGGGACCAACTTCATCTTGAGGATCAAGGAACAGGAAACACACCTAACCCTTCAGGAACATGATGATGATGATGATTTTTTTTAAATCGTGTTGTTTATGAGATATTGTAGAAAAATACTGTATAGTTGGACAGGCCACATAAGACAATATGACGTACTTGCATTGCATGATGGACATCTTAAGCTATACACACACACACACACACACACACACTGAGTATGTAATATTTATTGTTTTTCAACAGTAATAATGATTGCACGAAGGCACCTCTGTGCCTGTATTTTTAGATCCGCCGTGCAAATATTATTTTGACAATTTATGGATCTCTCAGGTATTTTTCATAGCAGGAAGAAGCTCTTAAGGAATGAAATATAAAATTTTAACATAACTTCTCTTTAACAATTAGAAGCATAAATTTTGCGAAGAAAAATTATTTAAAAGTGAAACACTACGACAGAATGAACAGTCAATATTACAAAAATCAACGAGGTACAATTTTTCCCGGAAATATATACAGGCATACACACATGTATATGATATTTTAAAAATTTTCCGAAACAACTCGTAAATACATACAAAATATTTTAATCGTAATGACCAATGTGCCGCAAAGGGAGAAGAAAAGCGAATTATGTGGGAAATATTCAGAAGGAACATTTACATTGCATATTTTCATTTATTTATGATCGTGGCTGTAGAGTGAAAGAGAAGTACAAAATATATTAGAGTATAATATCAAAATAATATGACAGTGCAACAGCCAAACCTTCCCTGTTAGAGCTTTAGAAACACTAATAGTTGCAAAGTAAAAGAATCGAAGGATTATTTGGAAAGTTCTGCAATTTAAATTTTTATTGACAAAATAGAATGGCTGTTTATATTGAAGTATAACAAGTGACTTTTTCAATTTTTTTTCTTTTCTGTTTCCATAAACTATTCAGTTTGATTAACGCGACGTTCCGTCATTATCCGCTAGCATATCTGTTCGCACTGTAGTGATTAATTGTACGGACTATCGTATATCAAACTGCGGTCTGCACGTTCACTCAGCTCACGGACATGTAAGCAGAGTAAGGCTGTCTTTTACAGAAGACGTGACATGACATTACATAATGCAAGGGACACTGGTTACTGCTGCAGAAACAGTATGTTGAGCTGAGTATGGGATTGTTATAATGGGACAAGGAGTCATAATTTATGCTCCTTCACAAGCAAACGTGTAAATTTATGTATTATGCAACACACACACACACACACACACACACACACACACACACACACACACCTTGCCACTAATCACGCAATAGAAGGCTGATTAATGCATCATACAGATGGTCATTATAACCGTCCTCAACATAATTAAGGTCAAAGATTTGTTTCTTTATACGTAAAATTATTAATGATCCTTCCATTAAGGGGGGACCGCGGTAGCACAGTAGTTAAGGTGCTGTGCTACAAATCGGAGGGTCGCTGGCTCGATCCCAGCTGGTGTCAGTGGAATTTTTCATTGACATAAAATCCTTCTGATCGCACTATGGCCCTGGGGTTGACTCAGCCTCTAACAGAAATGAGTACCAGAAGTATTTCCTGGGGGTAAAGGCGGCCGGTACGTAAGGCTGACAACCTACCACCATCCTTTGCCGTTGTCATGAAATCTGGGAGCCTCAACTTCCTGGAAACCTCTGGGCCTGTCAAGGCCTGTAGTGGGACTGATTTAAATTTTTACCTTCCATTAAGGTCTGGTTCGAGTCCCTGTGGGTGGTATTTCTGTCAAATCGTCTCAGGTGATCTTTCCAATTCTTCTGTCGCTATTGACTGTTGTGTAGGTACTACCTTACTGTCACTTTTTTACTCTACTGAGAAAGTTGACCTTTCTTCAGAGGTCACGTACTGGCAGACCTAATCCTAGTCTTAAGTATCTTCGTTCGTCACTCACAGTAAGATGTTATCTAGCTTCCTATTATGGATGCGACTCTTCGTGTTACATAACTTAACCACTCTCCCATACTCTTATTTAAGGGAATTCAGGCGTGTGTCGCAAAATTGCGGAAAGCGTCCACTAGCTTCTTCGTGTCTGTCCGATCGCGCCGCCTGTCCACACGGAAAAACTTAGTTTCTACTGGACGGATTGTCATAAAATTTTATATTTAAGTGCTTTTCAAAAATATGTCGAGAAAATTCAAGATTCATTAAAACATGATACGAATAACAGATGCTACACTTGAAGACCTAACCACATTTATTATAATATCTCTCTTATTTCTTCTTAGAATGAGAAATGTTTCAGAGAAAACTTGTAGAGAAAATCAAAACACACAAATCAAAACACACAAAACAAAACACAAATCAAAACACACAAACCAAAACATACATATCTGTTTTAAAAAATTTCTTTCAGAAAAATTGAGTCGTTTATGAGTTTGTGTTGAAAAATGCAGTAAAGACGGGCAGACCACAGATGACAATGTAATAAGATGCACGCTCCTTACTTGGTGGGTATCTAACGCTATACACACACACAGAATATGCAATATTTCTTCCTTTTCCAAGGCAGCAATGACTAAGCTAACGTTGCTCAATGATACTTTTATACTAAAACTGCTGTTATTGTCTGTCAGGCACTCAGTTAAGCGTTCCTTAAAACAGATTCAGGCTCTAACATTCGTGTATGTAAAATTGCTGTCATTACAGTAACAGCAAACATAGTTACAAACACGTAAGAAGTTTTTACGAACCAAAAGAACAATTACACACAGAATAAACAATGGAAGTTGTTGTTTGGTTGTGAAGCATAAAATAAATAAAATCAGAACAGGAATCTTTCCTGAAACATTAATTTAAAATTAGTCCCGTGCGAAGTAACTAGTTTAGCAAGTAAGGGACTAAATACCTCTACTAAGCAAAGTCTACAGTACATTGTATTCAGTTCAGTTCAGTTCAGTGTGTTCACTGCAACAGTGCACTTGGCATTCTATTGCTATGGGACATGAACATTATACAAAATGAGTGGCGAAGTTTCATCAATTTTTGTAAGCGGAATCAAATACAGGCTTCTACCTGAATATAAATTAATGTTTCACGACAAATGATTATCTCCAAAAAGCTTAATATGAGAAGTGTATTTATTTGTTAATTTCTAATTTGTCATTAATATTTTTATGTAGGATACACTGTAATTAATGTTGAACAAGAGAGTATACTTTATGTTGCTGTATACAAAGAGAAGCACACGTGACATTGTCCAATGTGATTATGCACTTTATATATATATATATATACATAGTTTAGTTTTAGTGCCCAACAGGCAAAACGTAACAACAACTACAAGAATACCAGGCCAAAGTTACTAAAAATTAACTATTTTGACAATTACCTAATAAGTATAATTTATATTACAGATATGCTGCCACAACACCCTGTTAATATAATGGAATTATATTGTGAATGTTTTTAAAATGACTTTAGCAAGGAACGACGTAGCTTCCTGAGGATGATCTTAGGATCGAAACATGTCGGAGCGATTTTAAGTGTTTTAATGTGAAATTTTATATGGTGCATTTGTTGGTTAATAATCAAAGTGATTCTACGAAATGCACGGCGCAGCAATGAGAATATATATATAATTCTATTTTGTTTCCCTGATGATGGGGCCATCTAAACCGAAACATGCTAAAGGCAATATAAAATAGCAGGGTATGTACTTCTTAATATGTTTATTTAGTTAGATCTTATTACAAAAGTGTTATATGTTATTAAAATGCTTTTTGCAGCGCGATTAATAAGAAGCAGTACTTTAAATTCATAAATTACAGCCGTACTGCACTTAATATCTCTGGTTTTGATATCACAAACTTGGTAGAGGACGGGAGATTTTATTAATAAAAGCATTCATTGTGTTCTACTTGTGCAGTTAATGTCTTTTAGAAACAACTGCATAAAAACCTATACAACATATTTATGAAAAACATATGAAATCTTTTATACACTTGGACTTTACATTCACCCAAAATTATGAGTTAATTAGTACATATAAATATGCGCATTCACTTCAGCACACAAATTTTAATCAAGCAATTCCTAAATTTCTCAAAGCATATAATTGGGCCATATTTCCATTTTGAATCACACAGTTTCTTTTCAAACTCGGCACAAATTATGGTACAGTATTGGCAGCAGATCTTCAATAAAATATGAATTAACCTGTAGATACGGAATGTACCAGAACTGTACTTAACCAACATGTACAGGACACAGAATAACACGTTCCAATATCAGTAGCTCAAATTACGTTCAGTATCATTTAAATCAAATTTCACAACGACGCTTAAGAAACATACTTCATTTTCGGGATGTTAGGGGTTCATTCACAGCCCAAGAGAGTGATTTCCCTGGCGTGTCTTTAGGTTCTTTCATAAAAAATCTAAGATCGTGTCTTACAACCGTGTCATAAAATGATAGTTCCAAATTTTATCAGTTCATAGTTCACAATTATTTCCGTGCTTCAATCTCCATAACACGGAGTCATTCTAATATAAAGAGACCACTGGGGAGACCTAGGCGTAGATGGATTGATAATATTAGGATGGATCTCCAGGAGGTGGGAAGTGGGTATGTGGACTGGATTGGGCTGGCCCAGGATAGAGACAGGTGGCGGAGGGTTGTGAGTGCGATAATGAACTTTCGGGTTCCGTGAAATGCGGGGAATTTCTTGACTAGCTGCAAATCAGTTAGCTTCTCAAGAAGGACTTTGCACCATGGAGTAAGTAAGTAAGTAAGTAACACTTAATAAACCTTAACAAACTTCTGCAGAGCTCAAGAAATCCACTCATTTCCTCGTTAGTATCGAGCAAAAATTAGAGTGGATGAGGTAAAATATTTTCCAATTCAATTGTTCATTCTAACACAGCCTTACACAGCATATACACAATTTTTCTGAGTAAATAGTTTCCTCTCTGATAATCAGCCATAATCAGACCTGTTCCTTATCACGGGTGCAGTGATACTTAACTTTCCAAATAAGAATGAGGTCCGATATTGGCTGATTAACAAACCCTAAACTAATTACCTAGAAAACTTGTGTTTGTGTTTTGTAATACTGGATTATTAAAATAAATTTTCAAAAACACACAGCAGGAGTGAATCACCATAAGAATATTTAGTTTATTTGTTAATATTCTCTTTTGCACCTTTATATTTGTCCACGTGTGTTGAATCTCTGCTGTAAATTTTACACAAGAAATGAAGTGTAATTCATTTCTTGTGAGTTACAAAATGATAAAAATTCCGGTAGGCAGCAAACATATTGGCGAGTATTTTCTTGTGAAGAAATGTCTGGTGGACACACTTGTGTCTAAGCGATGAAATGAGATATCATATAGAAGTTAGTGGCTTCTGTATTTTTTTCCACTTCATAGTATCCCACGTGCACAAAAATAAACGCAAATTCCTTTACACCCTTGAGTTAAATTTGATCCAGTGTGTGTGTCTCGTTCTGGAAGTAAGCTGGGTGAACATTTGCCCTCCCCAGCTCTTTAACTAACAGAATGTATCCAAATTCAGTTTCCAAAACGCTTTGCTGTTTCGTATTTTTGGGACACTACACAACGGAAAAACTCCAGCAGTCAATAAATCGAAAACGCAATAGATCTATTGATCTCTAAAGAGTTTAAAAGGCGCAAAACGCTGAGTTTGGAATTAAAGGGCGTATTGTATGTTATAAAACTGAAAGACGAAGCACTGGATCCCATTTCCTGGTGAAATGGCTTTGCAAGGTGATATGGACCTGTCGTAAGAGGGAATACTCAAAGCTTTCGTTGTGTTTCATGGGCCACAGTGGAGACAACATGAAGGAGTACAGATGCGAGAAACACATGTATAAACGGATCCCATATAGGTGCCACACATTCACACACGCTCTGTTTATTAAATACTGCATATCTTTTTAATTACACCAAGAATGAAGAGTAAAAATTAAAACCGTGGCCTGTCTAGGCCTGTCGAAATATGTACAGTTGCAAGAGGCGGAAGGATGGTCTTGAATCTGTACAGATTTCGACAGCCCTGATCAGGAAGCCTCGGAAAAGCTGGTTGTAACTTTGCATTTCAAAATAATGTAATCATATTTTTACTTAAAATTCGCATTTCTCCATCTACATTATCGGTTCAGGACTGCGATTTGGAAGAACCAAATTTGTGTCTCCCTTCGTCCCACAAATATCTGCAAACCGACCCTGGTTACCCGTCAATGACAACTCTTAATATATTTCATGATACTGTAATGTTATGACCATAGCAGCAACGTGATGCACACTCCAATACGTGGAACAAGACAATGTGTCCTCAGACGGGGCAATGTGCACTACTGGTTTGAAAACAAGTTTCTGCAAGCTTTGAGACCGGAATTTATGGTTCCTGTTCTCTGCCCCACTGGATGTGGTACCGAACACACGAACAACGGTCTTGTATAGGACACTTTTCAACTGTTTGTTCTGAAATGAAAGACAGATTAGGATAATTTATTCACTTGTGTAACCACCTCAGTAACTTTAGAACTGTGCACTCACTTAAGTACCGTCGAAGTTAGGTGTTTGTCCCTCTCAAAAGCACCTGCTGCCCCTCTGTGCACGTGGGACCCTCTAAAATTCTCTGCACCTCCTTACACGGATATAAAAACAAGATTAACCCTTTGACGCCTAATGTCAACTATAGTGGTCGTACCGCAACGCTAACCTCTAAAGTTGCATTTTATATATTTATTCAACAAATATAGGTACTGAATATTTTAAACACGGTATATACTCTCCGTTTTTTCTCTTCAAAATGCAGTTTGTTTCTTAATTCTAACGTATTTGGTTCCTGTATTATTCACATTTTATATACAGGATGTGCTAAAATTTAAAAAAAATAATTCCGGCGCCAAAAGGTTAATTTTCAGAATGGGTAGGTGTTGTGTTCACTTTTTTTAGCAAATTGACTCCATTTTTCAGGAATACTGTTGTGGAAACATCAAAAGAGCAACATTAGTAGTGTGTGGTCTAACAAACCCGCCGACAGTGGTAATCTACAAATGTACGCACTGTCGAAAAATATCCCCTTTTGTGTTTTCGCTATATAATTGTTCCAGTGTCTTGTATAAACTGTTCACACAAAAGTTACTGACTTGTGGGATCTAAGGGCATGTAGGTGGACAAAAATGTATCACCGTTGTGAAGGAAACTGTACCTTGTACTTCCGCTCAAAAAAAAACTGTTCACTGCTTGTCTGAGAAACCGTCTGCCATTCGATCGCTTAAAGTTTTCTCTCATAGGAACCAAAAACAAATCTAAATGTGAAAGCGAAAAAAGATCCAGAAATAGCAGCAACAAGGGAGAGTAGCAGGTTCTGTAATTTAATCGGTAGAAATAGACGTGCACATGACAGCACTGTTTGCTCTGTCGATGCGTTTTTTTTTCCAAAACTGCCCGTCCTATAGCGTAGACATTAGTGAAATAGTGGTTTTGGAAGTACCTCAGATTGTATAATGACTACTAACAGACGGATAGAAAGGTCATAAAAATCCGTATTGAAATTTAAATTATTAAATTTTCACTTATAATTTTACGGTTATTTAGTTAATAATTTTAATTATAGTACTTCAGATACTCGCCATTGGAAAAGGTGATGCAAATAAAGGTTGACGTTCCCAAAAATGTTTTTACCTTATTTTATGTGCAGTTGTTCTTTTTATGACAATCCAGTTTTTTATAATATATAAAACAATCCCTAGCTTCAAGTACTCGGTCTTCATGTTTGAATAATATGAACCTAAACTGAACTCATAAGGTGGATGTTACTGTAAATCTCAGGAACAGATTTTTTAATACACTCCATACTTAGGAAGAGAAGTTTTTTTAAACAATTAGACAAGCATACTTAGTGGGCTTTATCGTGCACAGTTATAATATGAACGTATTCTATAAAAATAATATACTTACTTACTCCGTAGTGCAGGGTACTTCTTGAGAAGCTAACTGGTTTGCAGCTAGTCAAGAAATTCCCCGCATTTCACGGAACCCGAAGATTCATTACCGCACTCACAAGCGTCCGCCACCTGTCTCTATCCTGGGCCACCCCAATCCAGTCCATATACCCACATTCCACCTCCTGGAGATCCATCCTAATATTATCCACCGATCTACGCCTAGGTATCCCCAGTGGTCTCTTTCCCTCGGGTTGCCCCACCAAGAACCTATACACCCCCTCTCCTCACCCATACGCGCTACATGCCAAGCCCATCTCATTCTTCTCGATTTTATCACCCGCACAATGTTAGGTGAGGAGTACACATCATTTAGCTCCTCGTTATGCAATCTCCTCCATTCCCCCGTTACCTCGTCCCTCCTAGATACAAATATTCTCCTCAACACCATGTTCTCAAACACCCTCAGCTTCCTTTCCTCCCGCGATGTCATCGACCAAGCTTCACACCCATACAAAACAACAGGCAAAATTATATTTCTCTATATCTTCATCTTTAAATTTTTGGATAGCAACCTGAAAGACAAAAGGTTCTGTACAGAATGATAGCAAGCATAATATTCAAGTGAAAATCAGAAGAGATATCGTGTTATAACCCCGTGTGTGGTAAAATAGCTAAGCCACCAACACATTTTGAAGCTTAAATTGTGTTATTAAAATAGATGTTTAAACTTAATAGCAACTAAGTACTTGTGGGATGTATTTTGGAATTACTTTATGAAAATAACAAATTAATTAAACTAAAAATATAAAATAAGCTAGAAGAAATAAAGAAATAGCAGTAATATTCAGTCATAAATTTAAATATTTGAATACTTACATAACCTCACATTAAATACTGGCGAAGAAGGGCCCAAGAATACAAGAAAAAATAAGTTATGAAATTTTTTGAAAATATTATAGAACTTGCAGCTCCCAAATCTTGACAGACGAAAAGAAAAAATACAGTAAAAAATAAAGGAACTCATTGTGCAGCCAGTGTCGTTATTAAATATATTAATATTGTAGTTATCAGTGATGAGAGTAACTTATTACTGTTAAGATCACTGGTGTCGTCTTCAGTTTAATTAGCCTGAATTAATATTCCATCATTGTTTCGCTGCTTCGATTACTGAGAGAACACAAAATGTGATTTAATAGATATTACAAATGAGAGCAGTTCATCTGAAACAACATTATCTCATTCAGCTCTAGCGACCACAGAATTTTAACACAGACGCTAATCGTAACAGGAAGTCTGAATCCATTACAAGACCATCTGATTTCGACGCACGACAATCAGGCTATAAGTTCTCAAGTATAATTAGAAGTTGAAGAAAAAAGAGACAAAGAAGAATGTGTTTATGGTGATGATTGTGACAATAATTATGCCAAAAATACAACGTGACTCTAACTGAAGTGGTAATGTTAACTAAACTCAACAACACATGTAGATTTTTTTTGACGATTTGCTGACCGTGCATTTCAGTATAATTATCTCAGTAATTAACCAACTTGATGCACAAAATTTTTGTTTTACAGTAAGTTTCTTTCATGCCTCTACATGTTTCGAGCACATGTGCTCATCATCAGGAGGTCAAAATTACATTACACAGCCTCTGGTATCATCACACTGAAACGAGTGGTCTAAAATTACATTACACAGCCTCTGGTATCATCACACTGAAACGAGTGGTCTAAAATTACATTACACAGCCTCTGGTGTCATCACACTGAAACGAGTGGTCTAAAATTACTAAAATACAAATCCTTTCAAATAAGTTTAATAACTGGATAAACATAACCTCTACATGACATAACGTTTTTACAGTAAGTAACACACAGTAATCACACCCGAAAAATTCACACATAAATTTCACTACTATTTGCTCATATTTATAGAATTGTATTTTATTAATTTTAGACCACTCGCGTGTTTCAGTGTGATGATACCAGAGGCTGTGTAATGTAATTTTGACCTCCTGATGATGAGCAAATGTGCTCGAAACATGTAGAAGCAGGAAATAAACTTATTGTGAAACAAATTTTGTGCATCAAGTTGGTTAAATACTGAGATAAAAAAACACACGTAGACTTGGTTTCCATAACGGTGTCAGTTCCTTACAACACAAAGCGTAGAAAAGTAGAATGCTTAGCAAATAAAGAAGTCGAAAGAATGTGGAAGAAAGTGATTGGCCCTAATTTGAAGTAAAATTCTTTCCTTTCCGTTAGGGAAGCTAATCAGCATTTTATATATGTCTTCCATATTTTTATGTGCCACGACAGAATTTTGAACTAAAGACCAAATAAATATCAGAATATCCCAATTTCAAGCTGAAATTTGAAATCTTAGACCACCTCAAAGAAAGCTACCCACATGATCGCCATATTTTCTTCATATATAAATTTAAAAAGAAATTGTACCAAGAAATTTTAGTCGATTTTTCGTAACTATGTTTTAGCCGGTACAGAATTCATCGGCAGAGAACAACTTTTGTTACTTTTGTCTTCCGAAGTGTGATTTCGAGTGGTATAGTAAAGTGTAAGTCCTTTTCGATGGAATGTGCTACATCTACTGCCAGTGTAATCAGAACTGATAAAGGAGAGAGCAATTTTCTCAGTAACTGTCGACTGTCACTTAAAATCTGGTTAACCTTTTGGCGCCGGATTTTTTTTTAATTTTTCGCACACCCTGTATATAAAATGTGAATAATACAGGAACAAAATACCTTAGAATTATGAAACAAACTGCATTTTGAAGAGAAAGAAACGGAGAGTATATACCATGTTTAAAATATTCAGTATCTATATTTGTTGAATGAATATATAAAATGCAACTTTAGAGGTTAGCGGTGCGGTACGTCAAATATAGTTGACATTAGGCGTCAAAAGGTTAGATAAACTTTTGTTGACACCAAACGCATAATATTACCTGCTGCCAATATATCCAAAATCTTATATCTTTTCATTTGGCACACGGCATGTAACTTCGTCCTCATACTAAGGGAAGAAATCAGGCTGATTGTGTTTGAGAAAAGATACTGAAGAAGATGTTTAACCACAAGAGGAAGGAAGAACCGGGAATTCGCGACAATTGTTCAAGAGGAGTATTATAATTTGGAATGAGCACAAATTATTATTGCAATGATGCAATAAAGGACGACGAGAGGGGCGCGGCACGTGAAAAGCTTCGGCAGAGGAGAAATGCAGAGGGGCTTTTATGTGGAAACGTGGAGACAAGAAGCCACTTGGCAGACCTAAGATAGATGGTATAATAATATTGAAACGGATGTTAAATACGAACGAAGAACTTGGACTTGTCTATTGTTTTTCAGGGTAGGAACAAATGTTGGGGGCCATGTAAAAGTACTTTTAATTGTCTTTCTGGTTCCATAAGATTTGGCGAATATATTCCGTTGGATAGTTTCGCAAGGCGGAACTTAATCTGTTGGCGTAGTTAGCTGGTTGTTTAGTTAGTTCAACAGTTACTTTGTTTCAACAAAGTGTATGAATGTGACATTTGATCCCTCACATCGGGAGAGGAGAGTCAAATTTTTATATTTCAAACGAAGAGAGAATAAGTTGGAGGAGTATGGAAGATATTATGTGATGAGAGGCTTCTCGGTTTAAGATTTGTGTTCACAATTCATTCCTCTTCACGAATTGCTGTTACTTACTTACTTTCTTACTTACTTATTACTTACTTATTACTTTCTCACTCACTTACACACACACACACACTCACTCACTCACTCACTCACTCACTTACTCACTTACTTACTTATTCCATGGAGCAAAGTTGTTCTTGAGAAGCTAACCGTTTCTCAGCTACTCAAAGTCCCCGCATTTTATGGAACCCGAAGGTTCATTACCGCGTTCACAGGAGTCCGCCACCTGTCCCTATCCTAAGCCTAATTGCTGTTGGCTCAAATAAATATGAATTATGATGTGAGATGATGTAAAAGGCATGCCAGAGAACAGAAGTGGTGCAAAAATTTTTTAGATAACATGGAAGGAAATAAGTGACTTAGAACTCCTGGACGTAGAAGGTGGGATAATATTGGAACAAACAGCAAAGAAGTTGTGTTGATTCCTTTTATTAAGACTACGGAACAGCGGAGAAATCTTGTGAACATTCGGGTTCCGTAAGTTGCTGTAAATGTCGTGAGTTGGTACATAACCAATAGTTTGTCTTGTCATGAAGTACTCGGCTCCACGAAGTCAAAAATTAATCAGTTTTTAATTCTTTTGTCTTCTTTGTAAATTAAGAAAACTTCTATAACAGTGATTGTCATTACACTTACATATATACAATATTATATATATATATATATATATACATACAATATATTATATATATATATATATCCATGCACTCCTGACGTGTAAGCACCTCCCAGGTTTCCTCAGTCTTTCCAAGAAAGGACCTAGTATTTCTTTGAAACAAGACTCCCTCACACCTGAATCATAAATACTGTAACACACCCCAGGTCCTGAGAACATAATAATCCCCCAACAGCAGAAAGACGAGCTTCGTATAGCATAAAAGTTTCTACTGAAACAAATTTACATATTTTTGCATCCAACTGAATGCTCCATAAGATACATATTCATGTAATACTATTTTCATTTCAATACGACCGGCAACACAACATTATAAATATACATTCGAAACTTTCCAATAGGACTGCACCCTGAAATGCAGATCCTTACAGGAATATCCCATTTTAAATTTAAAAATGGTGGTCAGGTTTTGAAATGGCGTCGAGGGGATACGAGTAAGGATTGACGTTGAAAAGCCTACACAAGCGCAGTTTTTTCCCCTCTACGTGCCACAGACGGATATCGATCTCCTGACTCTACATACAAAAAAACTTCCAAATCTACCTACGCCGCCATTTTCCTTAAACTGCTCTGTCAGTCATAGCTCAGTGGGGTTTATATATATGTATATATATCTTTGTTCACGTATTTAAAAGAAAATCATGCACAAAACACTTTTGTAACATTTCATAACAGCATTACAATTTATTTTACTTGTATTGGAAAGAACAGATACCAACAAATATAAACACTTCACTGCACCAAATTACACTAAACAAATCAATCGTATGGCGCGAAAATCAACCATATTTATTGGAAGTTCTTCTAATTCTATTTATGAAAATACACGGCAAAACACCTCAGAAGAACATAATCGATGTCAATATTAACTCGATACTCTCTGCCAACAAATTACAGACAACAAAAAAAATAGAAGACTTTATGTATGTGAAAGCATTGGAACAAACACACAAAAATTTTCAAGAGCAGCTACGGTGAGGCCAAAATAAATTTAAAAAAAAAAATTCCTCAGACGCACTTTGGAAATTATAAAACTGGTGAACTTAGGCAATTTGGCAATGTTTCCCTTATTTATCTACATACGTATTTATGCAAGCCGTTAGGATCTCGCATAATACAACATCGATACCTTCATGCTGTCCACACAGCGTCATTTGATTGTCACGCATTTTCACCCCGTAAGGAAAATTAAATAGTATCGAAATTTTCATTTATAATCAAACACAATTCTCAGTCTTGTTGAACATATAAGCTTCCACATTGATCAATACGGTACGTATTAGAGAATGAACTGCTTATATCAAACGGAGCTAAAATATTAAACCAAAACGCGACGTTTCGAAACAATGTACTGGATTTATTTTAAAGGGTCGAAACGTCAAACAGCTTTGAAAATGATGTCACAATATTGTTGTGGAATAACTGAGAGCAATTCAGTTCGCGTCATATGCCACAAAAAAACGGAGTTCTTAGCTACGTGTTGAGAAAGTTTGAATCATATTTGACAACGCAAGATAATTTTAATTCTTATCCTGCTAACGTGGAGAATATGGTGAGCTCCTAATAATAGCAGCAGATGGCAGATGGGATTTAAATTGGTGTTTGAAGTGTTAAAAAAAAAAGTCCTTACTAAGCAAATGCACGCGTATAATGCACGCGTATAATGCACGCTTATAATGCACGCGTATAATGCACGCGTATAATCTCAGAACGTAATTTTTCATACTAAAGCTTAAGTTTTACGCATAATTTTATAATAAAAAGCGATTTACTTCATGAATGTTCTGTTTAAGCCAGAATATTCCAAATGAAAGTCTCAGTAAGTAACAGAGTGTGTGGTTAGGGTCTATTATTCCTTCTGCGAACTGCATTCACAAAGAATTTTGCGCCCACAAAATGTATAACTTTAAGAAAAACAATGGCAAAGAGTCGCTGTTAGTATTGAAGGATACTTTAACTTTTAAATACCAGATTAAACTGAATTACATATAATGACTCAGTTCGTACCGCGCAGTAAACAAAGTCCGTCTCAATTATACAAAGAAATCAGTTACTAAAGTGTGGCGCAAAGCACATAAATTCACTTTGTGGGCAAAGGTAGAATTTTTTTAACGATGAGGTCGGTGGTATATACCAGTCGGCTTTAATGGTGCGATTCCCAGCTTGGACCCTTTGCATAAATGATGAAATGGGTAAAGGAAGTAGGAATTTATAAACAATGATAATAAGATATAAATTGCAACATTCCAAATAAGTAGAAGAAAATGGCGTAGAACTTTGTTTGTTACAAATATCAAACACCAATTTCCAGTTATATCAGCGACTTTCAACATTTTATCATCAGCCTCTGATATCAGCACAACGTATTATTATTCACATAACATTGTAAAATAGAATCAGTAAGCACTCAAAATAATTCCCGGTTTATCTACACTCGCACAAAACACCTCTAGTTTCAACACGGCTGTGAAGTCACTCAGACACCAAAATGTATTCTTAACCATGGAAACCGTTGTTTTAAGTAAAGCAGTGTTCTAACTACAAAATGGTGGAATATTGCTGTCAGCATAGGGAAATTATGTGGGTGACCAGTCAGGTGGATTTATGTATCTATTTATCTATTTATGTATCTACTCAAAACGTGAATGTACAAGAGAATGTATTGAATTATCAAGCAAAGTATGATTAAAAGTAAAGCAAGAAGATTGACTGGGAAGATGATAAACATCGAACTGTCCAACGCGCCATCAAAAGTAGGGAAATTCGAAGAACAGGTATCTGACACCACAATATTTTAATGCAAGAAATATATATATATATATATATATTATCCAACAGCCAGTGACAGTCAGAATTATGGACCTGCTTCCATATCTTCCGTTAAATATATTCTTTAATAAACAGAGTAAAAAAAAAAGAGTCTGTCACAAATTTAATTCAATATCATTTTTAAATAATTTACAGAAAATTATTTCGGCTCTTAAAAACCTTCTTCAGTGCTGAAATTGAAGCAGTATATATAGCTTTCTAAAACAGTCTACAGTCTACAATATATATATATATATATATAGCTTTCTAACCCAGTCTACAGTCTACTGTGTATAAAGCTTTCTAACCCAGTCTACAGTATACATAGTTTTCAAACCCAGTCTATAGTCTACAGCATATATAGCTTTCTAACCGAGTCTACAGTTTAGTCTACAGTATACAGATCTTTTTAACCCAGTCTACTGTCTACAATCTACAGTATATATAGTTTTGTAACCCAGTCTACAGTGTACAGTCTACAGTATATATAGCTTTCTAACCGAGTCTACAGTTTACAGTCTACAGTATATAGAGCTTTGTAACCCAGTCTATAGTCTACAATCCACAGTATATATAGTTTTGTAACCCAGTCTACAGTGTGCATTCTACAGTATATATAGCTTTCTAACCGAGTCTACAGTATACAGAGCTTTGTAACCCAGTCTACAATCTAAAGTATATATAGCTTTGTAACCCAGCCTACAGTGTGCAGTCTACAGTATATATAGCTTCCTAACCGAGTATACAGTTTACAGTCTACAGTATATAGAGCTTTGTAACCCAGTCTACAATCTATAGTATATATAGCTTTCTAACCCAGTCTACAGTGTGCAGTCTACAGTATATATAGCTTTCTAACCGAGTCTACAGTTTACAGTCTACAGTATATAGAGCTTTGTAACCCAGTCTACAATCTAAAGTATATATAGCTTTGTAACCCAGCCTACAGTGTGCAGTCTACAGTATATATATAGCTTCCTAACCGAGTCTACAGTTTACAGTCTACAGTATATATAGTTTTTTAACCCAGTCTACAGTGTGCAGTCTACAGTATATATAGCTTTCTAACCGAGTCTACAGTTTACAGTCTACAGTATATAGAGATTTGTAACCCAGTCTACAGTCTACAATCCACAGTATATATAGTTTTGTAACCCAGTCTACAGTGTGCAGTCTACAGTATATATAGCTTTATAACCGAGTCTACAGTTTACAGTCTACAGTATACAGAGCTTTGTAACCCAGTCTACAATCTACAGTGTATATATAGCTTTGTAACCCAGTCTACAGTGCGCAATCTACAGTATATATAGCTTTCTAACCGAGACTTCAGTTTACAGTCTACAGTATACAGAGCTTTGCAACCCAGTCTACAATCTACAGTGTATATATAACTTTGTAACCCAGTCTACAGTGCGCAGTCTACAGTATATATAGCTTTCTATCCCAATCTACAGTCCACCAAATACACGAACTAGACTTCATACCATATTACCAATATTCTCAGAAAGAAATTATGAATCTGTACGACGAAATATTTAAGGACAGGTGACACTGTCTTGTAACTAAGCTTCTGCCTTTCCCTTAGACATCTTTTCCTATGTTTCTTCTGGTCTTAATTGTTTATTACTTCAACCGTACTCTTCTACATCGTCCCTTATTTTCCTTATATTAACATTTAATCCTAATACCCTGCTGATATTCTTGTTCTCCCCATTCCGCCTACACAGTCGAGAAATTCTACACTGCTAAAGAAATTCATAACACATGCACGAATTAATAAAGTTACAGGAAACAATATATTGCGAAAAAAACGAAAATATTAACATATAACAGATTTCAAATTGTCTTAGAAGCAAGCAGTAAGCCAAGTGCTATTGTTTGATTACATTAAATTACGTCAGCAATTTATGCTGTAATTCTAATTTCTTCTACCTATTCATATTCCATTAAACTTTAGACGCCTAATGTCAACTATAGTTGACGTACCGCACCTCTAAGCTCCAAATTTGCATTTTATATATTTATTCAACAAATATAATTACCAATATTTTGAACATGGTGTATACTTTCCGTTTTTTTTCTTCAAAATGCAGTTTGTTTCATAATTCTAACGTATTTGGTTCCTGTATTATTCACATTTTATATACAGGGTGTGCTAAAATTTAAAAAAATAATTACCGCGCCAAAAGGTTAAATTTGTAGGCCAATCTCTATAGAATATGCTCTTGTAGTTTCACTATTTTCATTTTTTGCTGCAACATATGGTCAAAACATAAAGTTTTATTACTGAAAGTAATACAACACAAGGCAGACAGAAAAACGAAGTAAGCCTACTCTTTTAAATGACGTCTTCATGAAAGTTTATAGTTCGTAATCAAACTATCTTTCTTTTTTTTTTTTTGTTACTAAATTTATAGATTTGCGCCCGCAGGACATGCTGGATAACCATACGATTTGACGCCACACGTTGACGGCCCGCCAGCTACAGCATCACCGTGATATTAGTTTGTTTTGCAACTGAGCCCCAAAAACATATTCTTTTTGAAGAACTTGTTGTATAAATAATTGTTGAAAAACGATAACCATTTATAAAAAATATAATATTGTAAATTTACATTTTTAAATGCGAAAACTGTATTATTTTAATGACCCCCATCCTCAATACTCACTAATTAAACTGACTTGTGTAGAATTACCGGAAGGTTAAACACCTGTAATTTCGAAGCACACTCCTGAACACGATCTGGAGTAACTTATAACAAATGTAATCCGCTAATTTTGTACTTCAAGTATTCCACATACCTAAGAATATTCGTGTCACATCATAGGCCAGTTTTGCACTAAAATGTCCTTTCTCTCTCCAAATAATCCATTGTTCTTTAATTTATAAATCGGTGCAATTGTGGAGATTCTGTCGTGAAATGAAACACACAAAAAAGTATCTTATAGTGATGTAAACTGAGATTCTACTGTATTTACGTGACAAATTCAAAAATTAAATATTGTGTTTTCTACCAACAAAACTACTTCGTCCATAGTAATAGTATTTATAAAACCTAAATGTAAAACATCGCTGTATTAAAACACAAAACTTTGCAAATCCAACATATCACTTGCAAATCCAACATATCACTTGCAAATCTGAGCGCTACCTTCGATGTTACGCTACATATACTTAATTTCCTATGATAGTTGTATTGTTTGCTGAAATATGCTTCATTTTGTTATGCATTCTACTATAATTTTATCGCTTATATTCAATACAGTTTTTAAATTCTGATATTACATTTCCTAAATACTTCAGTTCTTTTTGTTTATTACCCTTGCATTGGATTATAACCGCCATGAACTACAGCCACTTACTGCGTGACGTGATATGACTTATATGAACAGATCAAAACGAATCTTCCTCAGTAGCTACTACTGCGGGAAGGATTTCGGAAAACACTTGTACAGTCTCGGGTCACATACCCCATGAACGGATTCCCACGTAACCTACAAGTATAAACGGATCTGAGCAGGAGAATTTCTCTGTGATGTGTCAAGGTGCAAGAATCGAAGTGAAATCGACATACGTAGAACTTATGCACAAAACACATGAAAATTCTGTTACAGTCACTTAAAATTTGGTTGCTAAATATAGCTCTCATGGACTTTTGGCGCATATATCCATATCTTGTAACAGTTAGTAGAATAATCTCAACGTCCGTGAGAAAATCACAAAAAATAGATCAAACTGAATTCGGTTATTTTCATACACCATCATCGTCATCATAATAACCATCATTCATCACCAGTTAGGCCTTGAAAGATCTGTTTCCACATCGTCTAACAGTCCCTTCAAAAGTATTCCTAGTCATCTTCGTCCATTTCATCTACAATTCAGCATTACTTTTGGTATACATTTGTTATTCATTCTTTTGGTATGTCTTAGCTAATTTGATTTTTTATCTCCTAGTTTCTCCTCAACTGGTTCTGCTTTCACTTCTACCAAAATTTCTAATTTTTCTTCTGGTCAACACCTGTGTATCCTGCAGCTCTTCTGAGAAATTTCATTTCGAAAGATGTCAATTTTATTTTATCGTTTTCTCTGAGGGTCCATGTTTCCCTCCTATATAGAATTAAGGGGAGAGCCAGTGCATTATATACATTTACACTGGAATATTTCTGGACCAATTCTGCTTTAGGTGTTGTATAGAATTCCCAGTATTTGGGCAAATTTTGATGGTTTTTGTTGAATAACTCTAATTTTCAAAAGAAAATTCACAATCGAGGTATTTAAAATTATTTCATTTTAACATTTATTATCCACAACAATTTTACACCTTACTGGGTGTTGTCCTAAAAAGGCCATCACCTCAGGTTTTCTTGCAATATTTCCATTTCAGATTTTTTTCCATCTTTTCTAATGTAAATACCCCTCTCTCTAATTTATTCTCTGAATCAATTATTATGTCTTGATCGTCTGCTAACAGAAGAAACGAAATGTCGTTATTTTTGTTGTGGTTGGTAAAGTAATCTTTTTTTTTTGTAAATGTTGTTTCATTTTACTATTATTCCATTCATATAAATGTTGAATAATGTTGATAATTACTTAGCACACATACATCATAATTATTACAGTATTAAAGTTAATTGCATGATCTATAACAAAACATATAAAATTACGGACCAACATCCGGTGAATACATTTGGTTTCTTCTCGCACCTGGCCATGTTTCTTCCCTCTAACTCAACATTCGGCCATTCGTCTGACAGCACGTCCAACACCTTGAAATAAAGAGTCCACCTTGAGGCACACGCAGTCCGATCTAGACAAGCAATATACCAACTGTGCGGAACAACAAACTTTATTATTATTATTATTATTATTATTATTATTATCGAATTTTTTACTTATCAGATTTGGCTGGGAAATATTCACCTATCCTGGGATGCAGCAATCAACAAGATTACCTCGGTGGTCTTATTTGTAGTTTAAAAAGCTTCTTACAATTGAAAATGTGCCAAGAATTACAGATTTTTGCAGCTGTATATATGTATTGGGGTGCAAGTTATTTCTTGTTAGACCGTGTGTTAGTGACTTTGGAATTACTCCCGTAGATGATATTACTATCGGTATTATTATTATTATTATTATTATTATGCAAGGGACCTCCAAATTTCCTACACTTAGAAGAATCCAGTCCTTATTCCCACACCCAGATTCTCTAACATACACAATAATATTACTTTCCCACCTACTTCCTGGACTACTCGTTAAATTCCTCACTTTAGGCATCTGAGACTGCTAAATGCTCCGACTCACTTACCAAATCCATCCGATCTATATTCAACAGTAAACATTCTATCCACAAAAGACATTGCATCTCCTTTACAAAACTCTTTAATAACTGTTAGGAAAAAACTTGCTGTTTATTCTGAGGACTGGTTGAGTCATGCGCTACAAGCCGGAAGGTCGCGAGTTGGATTCCTGTTGGCATTACTGAAATTTTTCATTGAAGTAATCCTTCCGGCCTCACTATGGCCCTGGCGTATACTCAGTCTCTAATAGAAATGAGTAACGGGAGTATTTCCTGTGGGGTAAAGGTGGCCGGTGCGTTGAGCTAACAACCTTACAACCTTCATGTGCCGATTTTCTTGAAATCTGGAAGCTCAATTTCCTGGAAACCTCAGGGCGTGTCTAGGCTTGTACAGGGATTGCTTTACCTTATTCTGAGAAAATACAAGAGATAAAAATACACCCTGTACGTAAAACACATTTTTGAAACGGTAAATGACATACTGGAGTAATCATAGTGCTATAAATTGTTAAATTCCAGTTAGGACTAAATGAAGTATTCAAATACATTCAAATTGTTTCCCATCCCGACTGTTCCGATACTTACATTTTCCACACTTTAGATATCCAAATTTGCCCTTACTGTTCACGTCATTTTTGTAAATTGTGATTACCGACGTTTCGGAAAACAAACGTCCCTGAAGATTAAGGTGTTACATTTCTCCTAAATGTTGCTATAAACATAACGCTCACACATAATAACAGCCCAGAAGAACAAAAACAACACCACATTAAAAAAGTAAAATCCTATATTTCAGGATCACTTATCATCCTTATGGCATTATATTCCACACTAAACATTGTTAGCCACATACCAATTTGTACGGTGCCATAAAATTGTCTCTGTCCACGCCATAAAGATGTATAGGTGGCGTATAGGTGTAGCTCCACTCGGAGTTAACCCGCGGCGCTTGACAAATATCTCGCCGCCGTACAAGAACAACAGTACACATCGGGCAAGAAGCTGGGTGGGCCCCACAGCTGTTACAGCGTCAGATTTTTGTAACGTAGAACCTATTTCTTACTTAGGTCCGTGTGATAGATTAGTGAGAGTTTGGTTGAGACTTTACAAGAAGGTACGAACGAACAACGGTATAACTGCACGGTACATACTATTTTATGAGTAATAATTAAAGTTACAGAATTCAATTACAACAGATTCTGTGAGAATAAATGACCATGTCCTCTAGTGTAGAGTTAGCATACTTCTACAAGAATCTAGTAATCAAGAAAGTCCCTGGTGGCACCTTTGACAAAAAATTAACTAAACCACCTTCCATTATCAAGTAATTATGCCTTAATGCTTACTGCTTCATTGTTTTGTGGTTTAGGTCTACAGTATCATAATTAGCAAAGTCGCGGTGTCGAAACTCACAACAGGGCACTGAAGTTTGCGTGCGTTTTCATGGTGAATAGTTACTGTGTACATCGCCAACAGCACAAAATGCCACTTGCATAACCACAGATTCTGGCATGGATCTATAAGCTTTCTCAAACATTTCTGTCTGAAGAACCTTTCGTATGATTTCTAGATTTCAGAGATATCTATATATATATATATATATATATATATATATAATTAGTTACACTGCAATATTATTAATTTATTTCCTGATCGTTTATATGTGTGGCTATACTTGTCTTGCATGCAACTGAAAACGATTATTTTCAAAACCTCAAATTTTTAAATCACAAAGCACATGTGTATGAATTACTTTCTGTTATTCTATAAGAATAATCCCAAAATATTAATATTATCTGCAAGTGAACTTGATTTTAGAACAACACTGGGAGTACCCTATTTGTTCCGGCAGACATAAACTTTGTAAGAATTTGGATCCTCGCATATAACCAATTTCGATACATTTTTAGACATATCTGTGCACGTCTTTAAAGTTCTGAACACCAATAGCAAAGAAGCAGCACGATTTTAAATCCTGCCCGACAAATTTCCGGGGCTTTTCGAGGATTTCAAGTTATATTCCGAGAAATAATTGCCAGTTGTCTGCTTTACCTCGTCAGCGTGGCACAGCCCAATGAAATATCGCTGTCCGTGCAATTTTCAACCTGCCCCTCTGTTGTGGCTTGTAATTACATAATATTTAAGATTACTCTGCATTGTTTTACGTGTGTTGCCATCACTGAGATAAGGACAGTTGCACGAATTGCTGACACACAGGCAGCACATGACCAGAATCGGTGTATCCTGTCTTACATAACAAGGAAAGGGATGTAACACATTCTTCAATAGCAGGAATGGGGTTTCGAGAGGTCAATAATGATTTCATGCTTAATGATTGGTGACTGTCTTAATAGTGTAAAGGTAAGCGTTACATAATGTGATGAACAGGCTTTTCGGTATTAAGACGCAAAATCCTACAGCGGCTGTTCACAGTGACGAGAGGCAACTTCACAACACAAACCTCAGCAACGCACAATCGGCTGTCCCACTCGATGAGAAATCACCAGGTACAGGGTGGGGCAAAAAACCTCCGTAAATTTTAAGGTGAATAACAAAAAAACTATTCGAGATACAAAACCTTTATTTTCGGATTCTGAAACTACAACATGGGAAGTTTTAAACCACATAGTCTTAAAAAGAATATCTTGCAAGTGGTGGCCGCTGTTCGTGTGGTGTTTGGGTGCAGAGCGCCTGGGAGACTGCAAAACGGACCGTCTGACAGCCTCGAAGTTCTCTGGTTTTCGAGAGATCCGTGGTCGTCCTCGTCTTTTTTCAGACATACTCCCCGTTTCCCTGAAGTTCTCAACCCACAACAGAATGGATTTTCGGTCCGGTACTCGGTCCCGAGGTGGGATTTTGTAGTGAGTACGGAACGCACGCTGCACCGCTACGATACAGTGACTTTGCGAAAAGTAGGTTTCGACGGCAAATGCGCGCTGCTCGTTGGACCACACCATCTTT
>Ga0123352_10003221_pt1 | contig 23459 bp, 13 predicted proteins | sample TergutLab28metaG_FD_89700 | JGI IMG/M metagenome (GOLD analysis project Ga0123352, IMG submission 89700) | Labiotermes labralis P1 segment gut microbial communities from Petit-Saut dam, French Guiana - Lab288 P1 | ecosystem: Host-associated > Arthropoda: Insects > Digestive system > Gut ...
GTGAATTAAAAAAATATTTTTTTTTTTGTTGAGTTTTATTAAAAAAAACATACGAACAGCCCGGTGCGGAGGGGTGGGACTGGGGGGGTTTGGGGGGGGGGGTTTTGCCGTGTTGGGGGCAGTTTTCTGTTGGGGCTTTTTTTGAAAATTTTTGCCCGTTTTTTTTTTTTATTTTTCTTTTTTTTTTTTTTTTTTTCGGGCCGCGGTCAGCCGTGGGAAACAAACCACGGATACGGGGGCCCGCCTATATATATATTCTATATTTGTACTTTACAATAATTTTGATTCTATTTGAAATGCAACTGTAGCTATTGGAACTATTACGAACAATACAAAAAGAAAATAAGGAAATGCACAACAAAAGAAGTAAAGTTGAATGGCTTTGCACCTGAGTAAAAATACAAAACACAAAATGAAATTCCATGCGAAGTCAGTTCTGGTTCCACAGTCACCCGGTTTACACAAGCATACATACACACCGTATTATTAAGGAGCTGAATAATTACCCTTGTGTCTAGGACTTCCATTACCCTTTCCTTAGCGACCTTCACTCCATCCCGTCGTCCTGCCACTCTGACGTGAGGATCTACGGAAACAAGCAAGTTAAACATTAAATTACTGCTTATATAGTGTATAATTTATGGGAAGAAAGAGGCAGTTTATGTGATACAAATATTACTGCGGAAAATCTATCATACATTTGGTCTAATCACGAAACTAGAAAAATATTTTTTTTTATGACATCTTAGGCAACTCTGAAGGTACAAGGCAAACAAGAAGAAGATGAAATTTCGCCGCCCAGTTCCCTTCGGAAAGAGGTGACAAATATTATGGTGGTAGAAATTCTGCTGCACGAGAATTCAGAAGTATATAGCTCTGTACAAAACTAAAGTTTCTCATATGCCGAAATTTTGGACCCAGGCCCATCCCGAAATTTGCCTTCAAATACCTTATCCATACAGGCGTGAAGACCGGCTGCCTTTTGTTCTACCTGGAATGAATTCCGATAATTTGCTTTGACTCTCCTGCCATTAATTCAGATTCTTTTAAGTGTGTAAATGTCAATAATCCCGAAATGCGTTATTTACCCACACTACGAACATCTGATATTACACGTCGTTTGATGAAAGGTACGCAGATATCAGACTCCAAATGCGTAAGGTGTTATCTTCAGCTGTTTCTGGGCGGGGCAGCTGCGAACATCCTCAAGGAAATCTAGGTCTGGATTTGCTGCCATACCTCGACTGAACCCATTTCTCAGGCTCTTTCCTTGAATAAACTCCCAGCTCATCAATATTAGTGGACACCCAACACACAAGTATCATCACAGCTGTCAGTATTATTTCATTTTCTTATTCACAATCATAAAATAAACTAATCTACAAACGAAGTTTTTTATGCCAGTAAAGAAAGGTCCGTGAAATCCCGAAGTATTTGGTATAACTTCTGACTGGTAACGTGTGAACCTGGTTTGAGTCTGAATATTATCTTTGCTACGAAGACGAGGGCAGAGCTCTAAACGTATATTCCGTTATCAGTTACATTGATCACATTTAATAAATCAAACAAGGATAGCGACTTTTACCCATATAAGAATGGAAATAGGCCTAAAGAAGCAGGGTCTTTTTAACTTACGTTTTTTTCCCATACAACGTAATATTTACGTTAAAAACTGATTTTTGTGAACATTTTAACATGCATAATGTAAAATTACTGGCGATATTCAGTTCTGAGAGATCTTAACATTTCCATCTGTAAGGGCTTCAAAGCAGGACAGTTGCAACTTCACTTTTCACCACCCATCTAAGACGTCCATCCACTGGACAGAATGGAATCTTTTGGACAACATTATTCCCTTGTGTAAATCAATCATCAACCGCCCAATCCACATAAAGACACGACATTCTAATCTTGTAAATGAAACCAACTTGTTGCACTCTTTTATTCTTAGTGTATTTCGTCAACTTTATTTATAATCTATACATGTTTCGGACCTCTCCAGTCCATCATCAGGAAGAAAATGTATTTATGCGACGCTAAGAATTTGTTGTTTTGTTTAGCTGACAGTCTGGTATGCAGGATGGAATGAAACTTCATTCCATCATGCATACCAGACTCTCAGCTATACCGAATAACAAGTACAAAGTTTCGCATAAATACACTTGTTCTTCCTGATGATGAACTGGAGAGGTCCGAAACATGTAGAGGTTATAAATAAAATTGACAAAATACACTAAGAATAAAAGCGTGCACCAAGTTGGTTTCATTTACAAGATTATATAGAAATGTACGGTCAACAGAACATAAATTTTAACACTCTAACCTTTGCACGTTCAGGCTTTTTCCCGAGAAAAACAGGCCGGCGAGCGGCAGTAAAGAACCCCGCGTAATGCCAAGTTAAGTCTCTTCACAGATTTATTCACCACACCAATTCGGCCTCATGAGTAGTGCTTTGGAACACAGGTAATTTATCTTTAAAATTCCAGAATTCGTGTATGGGGCACAAGATATTTTGCGCACCGTCCTGTGAAGACATCCTCTGCTAATCGTATCATGAACGCGTATTATCACACTTTTTATCGATAAAGTACAGATACAAAATATTACTTTAATGTACATAAACTGAGCCATATATGTCCACGTAGCTACTAAGCTCAGTTGTCATCAGTTACTTGAAACATGATTAACAGAAATTCCAATACTACAGGTTTTTCATTATGTTACGCTTATTCAGCCCGACTCAAGCTTCGAACTAATCTAGACCTGTCTGCATTTACAAGCATATTCGCAGCGTCATAACATGAAAATCCCGTACATAGTATGGGTAGTAGTAATCTGACACACGTAATGCTCAGAAGCGTGGAGGAAGGAGCCTACTACGTACAGAAATACAAGCTGACATACTCGTATTTTACGCTTATGAAGAAGCATGTATTAACTATATTTATCAACATATTTCAACTGTGGAATTTCAGATATTCGCCAAGGCTCCAAAATGAACTCACCCCTGGACTTTTTTCAGTCTAAACCCACAGTAACACAAGTAACAATAAAACTTAATTGGTTGACGGAATTATATGCACCTCTATTATTCGTCGCACAAATTCGAGATTTATCCTTCGACTATTATTGTGTCCTTTCTGCGTGAAAATCGTTAGAATTAACCGGTGAAATACCAATTAATTTTATACATACGTACCTCCAGAACGAGGATTAGGAGAGGAGGATATAAAATCTAAGAATCATGATCCAATTCGGAAGTGTTCGAGCCTAGCAGGCCGTAATATGAAGTCTGACCAACGCACGTTCAATATTATCCAGGAAAGGAATTTTGTGCAAAAAAAAAAAAGCTAAAATATGTTATCTAAAAATAATTACGGGGAACAATAACATTTCAAGCTGTCAGTAAGTGGCACTAATGTACAAAAATCACCACTGAAACAATGTGTAAAACTATAATTTTAATATTTTATCTTTCAGTTTTTGGATATGATGCAGGAAGATAATACATTCAGAGTTGTTTGATTAAAAAAACAGCAACAATTTTAAAATTGTTTAAACGTTAAGTGAGTAATTTTCTATTGGCTGCTGTAATTTGGCCTCCGCTGCTCTAACTACCGTCCCCCAAGCCTTCCATTCCACAGATTCATGGTTTTTCAAAAGTGAGGTGTCATAATTTCATATGCCTAGGAATAAGCAAACGCAATGCTACAAGCGAAAATTTTGGAAAAGACAATTACATTTTATGCTGCTCATCCAAAAAGATATGCGTCGATATGTTATATTCAAGTTTAAAAATTCGATTCGCGACAATTAACGCCACTTTCTTATACGTGAATAATTATCAAACCTAATAGACTTTAAATATTTCCAGCAACTGTCTAAGTGTAGAAAAAGATGTGCAATATGCACTCCTGCTGAAAGATTAATAAATTGTTGGATTCGTTATTCATTATAAACAAGCAATGATAATTTTTTATCTCAGTAATTAACCAACTTGATGCACAAAATTTTTGTTTTACAATAAGTTTATTTCATGCCTCTACATGTTTCGAGTACATGTGCTCGAAACATGTTCACACCTATAGGTGTGATGATACCAGAGGCTGTGTAATGCAATTTTGACCTTCTGATGATGAGCACATGTGCTCGAAACATGTAGAGGCATGAAATAAACTTATTGTAAAACAAAAATTTTGTGCATCCAGTTGGTTAATTACTGAGATAAATATACTGAGATGCACGGTCAGCAAAACGTCAAAAGCAATGATAAATTTTAGGGAGTGTATTCCACTAGGACGATGGGGAGAGTGCGTGTATGATTGCGTGTTCATGCGTACACCATTCGTTGCACATGCAACACGCATCTTATCAAGTAGCCATAATTTGTTCTGACACCTTCATTCTTATGAGTCAAAATCTGATAAGCAACAAAAGCCTTACGAGATACGGAATTGTCAACAAGGCATTTTATACCACCAATTTGTACGATTTCGTCTCCATACCCTTTTCGAACACCACAGATTGATGAATGATTTCATGAATGCTCCGATCTTCTCTACGATCCTTGCTGGAAAGCAGAGGAGACACCACAAAGAATTCTTGTGAATCGTCATACGACTTTGGTGACGTATTTCACAACTGTAATCCAATTATCAGCAGCAGATAATATCACATACATCCATCGATTTTTAACTGGCATGCTTCTCCTTTATTTTGTTTGCGGGTGGCAGGTAACTAGGCTCTTAAATCGCTGCGAAATACCAGCACCACTACCCACATTCCTAACACTGCACACTGGCGCAGAGAACTGAATAAACGTAACAACGCTTTCGCTCAACCTTAAAGGCAGTCAGACGACCGTGAATTTAGAACTGACCAATCATGTAACAGAGTATACATCAACAAGTTTAAACCTGCGACGTATTGATAACATCTCCCTCATATTGTTGCCAAGCCGAAAAAAAATGTGCTCATTCCAGGAAGTCAGAAGTTAATTCATCGCGTTGTCTGGTGACGAGTTTTAAGGGGTAGGTTAACAGCATTCGATAATAGAGGTAAAACTGCAACAGTTGAAATTGACAACAGCAGGTCTTAAGTCTCGCGATATTTATAGCCGTACTTATAAAGATAAATAATAAAACGTAGGATTCAGACAACCTGCTGTAACGTTTGTTATCATTACTGGTTTTAGGCTTTTTCGCAGAATTGCGAAGAGCGGCTGTTAGCTTTGTCTTTCTGTCTGTCCGACCGCACAGAACTCTGCTCCCACTGGACGGCTCTCATCAAATTTGACATTTAGTAGTTTTCGGAAATTTGTTGAGAATATTCGTGTTTTAATCAGAACCTGACAAGAATAACGGGCCTATGTACATTTATGATAATATCTCGCTGAATTCTCCTTAGAATGATAAACATTTCAAACAAAAATCATACAAAAAATCAAAACAGGCATTTTGTGTTAACAATCCCCCCTCCCCCCCGAAAATCTTGCCATTTATTATACAATGTGGAAAAATACGGCACAGCCGAACAGCCCACATATGGCAATATAATTCGGCGAATGCGCATTGCATGCTGCATATCTAAGGCCACAGAGACACAACCAAACACGTTCAGAATATTAAGTCCTTTATTTGTCCCAACCAATGCACAAAAATTATTTTAATTGTTAAACTGTTAAAACATTTAAAACTATAATATTTTCTCCAACATGTTTCGGTTTACACAAACCATCATCAGGGAGCTACAGCCTGCGTTTTGCCAAAGTTACAATATTGATTCCAATATACAAGTCATTGTTGGAGTATTCAGTATTATGGCTGCACATTTCGTTCAGTCCTGTTGTGCATGTGTATTATGCACTGTGCAGAATGAAACTGTCATTGTTTCTGCACAGTGCATAATACATACGCACAACAGGACTGAAAGAAATATGCAGCCAAATACTGAATACTCCAACAACGACTTGTTTATTGGAATCAATATTGTAACTTTGGCAAAGAGCAGGCTGTAGCTCCCGGATGATGGTTTATGTAAACCGAAACATGTTGGAGCGAATATTATAGTTTTAAATATTCTAACAGTGTAACAATTAAAATAATTTGTGTGCATCAGTTGGGACAAATAAAGTACTTGATATTATTAATGCACGGAACAATGATGAAGACGCTCAGAATATGTTAATACTTAATGTTTTTTCACAGCATCAGTGGTTACGCGAAAGCCCCTCAATATTACATCATACCTATATTGCGTGTCTCGTTCATGTCTATCTTCAGTTCCTCCAAGAAAATAATTTTTGGCTATATACGCTTCATTCCATATAATTTCCAGGAGTTATTCACAGGTATATTTACAAAGTTTCCGAAGTCAACGAACAATGCAAATCGAATTATATATGGCGCATTATATGGGTGAATGCAGTTTTTGATCATGTAAATTGCATTGGGTCTCACATCACGTTTGGATTAAGTTATATCTTCTATCAGTGTTTGCGATAATATATCTGCAAAACAGGGAAGACGACGGCAACAACTAAATTTATTTCTTCTACTCCTCGCTTTCTCAAATGTTTAGAGCATTCGTGGGTAGAATGCGTTATATCTTGCACTTAATATCCCCTGGACATGCCACGCTTTGCACTCTATAACCCATATATTTTCGTGTTTTCTGGCGTTGTATGCTATCTTAAAACAAACTTTTACCACAAAAAAACAAAAAACACAAATAATAATAATTTTATGAGTTTAAATTTTTATATTAGATTCCAGTCGAAGACGCGTATTCCAGGTAAGCCAAAAAAAATTAAGCTTATTTTAATCAACATCCTCCAGATTCGGTAGCAGAAGTTGATTGAAACTAAGAAGGCTAATTGCTCAGTAAAATAAATCCGTATATTTTTAACCATTTAAAAAAACTTCAAGGGATAACACAAACATTATACATTTTGTTTAAATTCATTTTAAAAACTCAGTATCTAACACTCCCACCACCCATATATTCCCTCTCTGTGGCAAATATTACCATAGTAGGTCTACATTGCAATTTCACATTGACATGTGTATACACACAAACACACATACACAAAATGGAAGTTAGTATGAAATGTAGTTAAGTAAATGTCTAACCATCACTTAAAAATCTACGTCTTTCTTCCACAAAGATGTATTTTCCATATTTTTATGAACAGAACCTAACCTAACAGTTTCACATAGCAACGGCATATAATCAAGAAACAGAAGTTTTGTCTTCGGGAACAAGATTCTTACGTCGCTTTTAATGCCACCGAGAACTCAATTTAACGGCCAAGCTTTTTTAATTTTTATAGATATTTTTAGCCAAATTAATCCAGATATTCTTCTCTCCACAGCTTTAACTTCAGATGTCATGAATATTGCACCTGTCATTCACCCTCCTTTAGCTGTCCAGTCCGATAATGTGTGTCAACATGCCATGTAAACTAACAGCATATAGTGGAACTGATACCAACCTTTCTTCGTCTTCGCACCAATTTTGAGACGTGAAGGCCACATGATATAAGTGTTTGTCTCTTGCATGATCTGAAAAAAAAAAGATACGCGTTACGACTTGAACAAATAAAGAAGCTTTTCCTTAAAGTATTTAGTTGTGTTCCTTTTAATTTGATAAAACTTGGCGGATCCTGAGACGTACAGTAGAATGTTTTATTTAAGGTCGCTATTGATTGCTGAGGTTAAAAGCGTCGATGTGAAACACTGGTGAATTGATAATGACAAGGAAAACAGAAGCACTTCCAATACCACTGCGTACGTCCCAAATCCCACTTGCTGTGGCTTGGAATCAAATCCGGGTCTCCACATTGAGAGTTCGGCGACAAATCACTTAAGCCAACCAGAAGTGTAAATCATTGATAGTCATTCAAAAATGAAACGTGTTGGTACGTGTTCTGTCAAGTGTGTTATTCAACAACGTTCTCATTTTCTAAGATTATGTAGCGTCGGTAGTCTAAATACGAGTATTGAGAACTGGTGGCAAGGTAATGGCATGGAGGGCCAAAGTGCAAAACAAAAAAAATCTTTCGGGGTGATGCGTTTTCATGGAAATATGAACCGAAATGAGAGTTAACTCCAAAAGACTGAAGAATATCATAACTGAATTGTATTCATTTATTTGAAGTGACACTAACTGAGATTTGTTTGATTTGTGAAACAAACTGTAATTTCTAAAATGTCGTTGGGTTCTCTTTCCCGAACCATTGCTTTATACAGGAGTCCCGTACGTACGGTACAGGCAGACGAGAGGCAGAGCCATTGCAGTGCATAATACAAGTAAAATGGCATCCCCTTCTCTTAATTGCATATTTCTTATGACAGGAATCTGCAAAAATTAAAATTCGTGTTTATGGAGAGCAAAGGTGGATTGCATGGAAACCGTTTGTGGTAACTTATATTGGATTTATTCATTCCTCTTAAAATTCATTTCAAATAAGTTCGTAAATGTTTTCAGGATATAAAAGGAAATAAGTTAAGCAATGTCAGCATGAAAAAACACTCCTGGTGCATTGGCTCTGACTATCCCTAATTATGTCAGTAAGCGCACTGTCGGTTATCCTGCGTAGATTATCCCTGTACAATCGAAAGCTGTTGGAGGCTAAAGACGAAGGTGGAAAACAAAGTGACTTAGCGCCGAGAGCTCGAACAAAATTCTCAGTACAGCAATCTGCATAGTTTACTGTAAAAAAGAGCAAAAACTATGTATGTGTTACGTATATAACAAACAAATTACAATTTTATTTTTTGTTCTTGACGTAATACAGTTTATGTTTCCGATTATCCGTGTTTCTTAATTACCCACGCATCCCACCCTACCCCACAACATTACCCCACATCAAGATTACACTCTATTCTCATTTCGGCCCTAAAGGTAACACTACTTTTTCGTTTTTTCTCGCGGTGTTCTTTAGATCGTCTGTTTCTGCAGCCTCTCTGACTCTGCCTTATTCCTCGTATGCCTAGATGTAGTATTTCTTGTACATCTCGCGTAAATGGCAAATATCGCTTTTCTGTGATTATCTCCTACAAGCTAAAGCTTCCTTTTTTCGCCTCGTGAAAGCGGAAAAGTTTAGTTTGTCACCCGATTCTTAGGCCTCGGTTCGTATCTCATAGACATGATGGTCTGTGTCCCTTGTATAGAACAATTACATGAACGTTAAATAGGTATTCAAGTAAATTGTCCTTTTACGTTTGTCACATTTAATCAAAACTGGACTAAAAAAACAAATTTTAGTAGATATCTAAAATATTAAATTTCACGAAAATCCGTCCCGTTGGAGTCATGTTGTTCTATACGAAGAGACGAACGGACTACTGACATGGCTAGGCCAGTAGTAGCTCTTCGCGGTCCCTTTTCGAAGGCAATAGGAGTGAGTTCGCTTGGTGCTACATCCTCTCCGTTAGGATCATCCAACAGTAGTAAAGAACGAAGCAGTTTCTATCTGGTCATTGTTCGGAGTTTTCATAAAGAGATTTGTATTCTGGCCGATTTATTACAGGGGAATTTTTCCCAGATCTCATTTGGAGGTTGATTGGAGACGACAAAAAAATATCTTCCCCTTGCAGAATATAACTCTTGTCACCCAGACCGTAATCGATCACAGAGTTAAAATATTTCGCTACCCAAGGCAAGGGTTCTCAAGTGTTGTTACCAGTAATTTCTCATGCGGCAAAACCTTTCTTTCGTAAATATGTTTTCTTACAGAAAAATTTTCGTATTTTGAAATAAATTTTTTTTTAATATCGCCTTCTAATTTTCTGATCATTTTTACGTAGTGTTGTGTGCCTGTGCTACACCGCTTAAATCTTTTTCCTTCGAAAGTGTTTTTCTATATGTGTTGCCGTATGTCGTTTTATTATTTGCCGCGCGCTGTAATTTGAACTACAAACTAATAGCTAAACAGAATTTATTTTGTGTGTAATAAATTTTGTATTAGTTTATTTAGCCATCAGATATGCTTCTAACTTATAACGGCTGACACTTTAAAGTTTTTTTTTGCTTCAGAAGCCCTAAAAATAAATATATATCATAAAATACACATATGGATAGCTGTAAATAAAAACTGCGTGGTGTCATGAGATAACCTTTGGGCCATTGTCACGTAATTTGGGAACCTTAACTTCCTGGAACCCTCTGGGCACCTCGCGCCTATAATGGGACTGATCTACCTTTTTTTACATGATATAACGTTACAGCAATGTGAGAACTAACTTCATTTCATAAATATATATAAAAATATATTCATTTATTTTCTTTGTTTTATACATGTTTTGCAACTTGTCCAATATTGGATATACAGGGCATTCTTTTATGTGCCCACCAAGCACGGCAGGTTTATCGCACAGAAAATGTGCGTCCATCGGGATATCCCGTGAAACCAACCATGTTCAGGATAAGAATAAAAGAAAGGCACTGTATGTTGGAAAGAAATGGTTTTCACCACAAAAGCTTACATTGTGATAACTTTATTTGTAACCCTGTCAACAGGACGATACATACATGTCTCTTACAGTTCCTACGTAAATGTTAAATTTTCAAGGAAGTATGACATCAAAGAAACTCACCAATCAAAAACTATGTAACAAAGAGCTATTTTGACAATGGGGAATATTTAGCCAATCGGACATTTTGTTACAGGGTCTGCCAAGTTATATTAAAATAGAACGGACAAAAAGGGACAGTATTGAAAATTGAAATAATTAAAGAAGCCGCGTTGTATTGCCGTTCGTGTGTGATTAATTACCTATAATTCACGTCCCTGTGGATATGGAGTCACCTCGACTTTCATCGCATAGCAGCAGAGTGCAAATCCAAAGAGAAATCGACGGTGTTTGTTAGCAGAGAGCTGACTGTTCGAACAGTCCCACCGTCGCGAACAGCATTCGGAATCAGCTGTATGAATACAGATACGCGTCGCTTAACGACGGGGATACGTTCTGAGAAATGCGTCGTTGGGCAATTTCGTCGTTGTGTGATCGTGTACTTACACAAACCTAGATGGTACAGTATAGCCTAATACACACCTAGGCTATATGGTACAGTATAGCCTAATACACACCTAGGCTATATGGTATAGTTTATTGTTCCTAGGCTACAAACCTGTACAGCATGTTAGTGCACTGAATACTCTAGGCAGTTGTAACACAGTGGTAAGTATTATATTATATTATAATATTAAAATGTTATATTATAACATTATGGGACCACCGTCGTACATGTGGTCCGTCGTTGACCGAAACGTCGTTTTGCTACGCATGACTGCAGAACTAATTTTGATTGACTATTACTACATTTGTGTTAAAGAGCTTATTGTTTAATTTTTTCCGCTGTAAGAATACAATTTCACGTTGCACTGTTATCTGTTTTGCATAGATACTTCGACATGCCACTCAGAGATTGGGACTGTAAAAGTCCCCGTGTCTTAGGAAAAGGTTGGGAACCAGTACTGAAGGAATCGTAAGTCCATAGGCCCTGGCTTACGTGTTGCTTCTCTGGGCACACACTATTAGATTTAATATATATTTCATTATATTTAAAAATATGTCCTCTTTGTACAATAGTCGTATAAATTCCGGTATAAGTAAAAAGGTCCCTGTCTTTAATTAAGCACGACGACAAGAAGACATATAAAAGATTGGAGGCATAGCTCCGCGCATTCTTAAACTTCGGCACTACTTCCATACTAATTAAAGAGTGTACGCCCCCGCCGAGTTACCCCCGGAAAAACAAGCAAAATCCATCAAGTGAATCGGAGGCTGGGTGGGTCCTGGAGGTTGGGTGGGTCCGAAGCTGGTCTGGACGTGAGAATATTCCTTACTTCTGCCGGGAACCGTACCACGACTCCTGTGTCGTCCAGCTTGTGGCACTTGGCACAATACCGACTACACTATCCCGGCTCGTATAAATATTAATGATATACATAACTAGTTAAGTATATGTGTTTACTCGCTAGAACGAGCTATGAATTTGGCCGCTGTGGTAGAGGGCATGTCAGATACTTAGAATTTTTTGACCACTAACCGATATATTCCACTTAAAAAATGAGAGGATAAAGTGCTGTCTTGTTAAAATCCAAGTTTTGCATTCATAGAGGCTCGTGTTTTCGAGATGACGTGTGTTTACTCAACAAGGTTAGCCCACAGATAAGGTACACCCACTTATGTTGTGCAGGCCAAAGCTGCTCTCGCCAGTAAGTGACAGTACACGGCGCAGATTTATTTTTCTGATGCCATTACTTTCAAGGTAAAGACTCCCCGCCTAGTATTGCGACTAAATGAGCATGACGATGTTCACAGTTTTCGATATTTTATGTGCCAGATTAAATATTTGTCTCACAGAATATTATCCGGATGATCAAACCAAGAAGAATGAGATGAGCAGGACATGAAACGTATAGTGGGGATGAGAGGTGAACACAGGGGTATGATGGAGATCTGAGGGAAACAGACATCTTGGAAGACGTAGAAGGAGATGAGAGAGTAAAGTTAAGAGAGATAAAAAATGGGGCGTGGACTGGATTAATCTGACTCAGTATGGGTAAAAGCGGTGGGTCCTTGTGAAAACAGTAAGGAACCTTCCAGTTACATGAAATGTGGGGAGGATTTTTTGAATAGCTGAGGAAATGTTCGATTCTCAAGAATGGGTCTGCTCCACGGAGTTACTTATTTAGTCACTTTAATATTTGACACAAATCCTATTCAAGTTTTCAACAAATTTATGCGAGTAATTTCACAGTTTTCATGGTTTTGCAAGAATTGCCGGAAGCGATTCATTCTCTTGGTTAGTCATTCTGGATCGTTATTACAAAAATTCCGTCTCTCTCTTACTCTTTCAAGACTCCCGTCAGGAAAGACATGCATTTGTTCCTGTTATTTCTTAATTTATTTTTTTTATCTTCATAGTTGCACCGTGCATTGATAATATCAAATTCTTTATTTTTCCAACTAAAACACACAAATTTTATTAAATAATAATTAAAACATTTAAAATTATAAAAGTTGCTCCAATATGTTTCGGTTTACATAGCTTAGATAAAATTACATTTCTGGTTTCAGTAAACATGTCGTTAGAGATGTTTTCAGTGTTATGAGGTATATGCCGCCGTTAACACTGATAACGTCTGCACCGACACGCACTGTTGAACCAGACTTATAATTTTAGCTAAGCACAGGTTGTAGCTCCCTGATGATGGTTCCTGCGTGAAACGAAACATGTTGGAGCGACTTTTATAAGTTTAATTGGTTTTTAACAATTTAACGGTTTTATATATGAGTGCATTAGTTGGACAAAAAAACATTTCATATCATTGACGCACGGTGTAACCATGAAGATGAAAAGCCTCTGTCATACAAGTGGTCTCTTAACTTCAGTCTTCCCCGCCAAAGCCGTATACGCATTTTCCTTCATCACATGCACCACCCATTTGAGATTCACTAATTTAATCGCCCGAATAACATTTGATGACGAGTACAAAACACGCAGCTCCTCATTTTGCAATTTTCTGCAGTCTCTTGTTTCTTCCTCCTAGTACCAGGTGACTTGGTAAACATCCCATTCTCGAACAAACTTAACGAAGGTTCTTCATTCAATGTTACAGACCAAGTATATAACCCGTGTAATAAAAACAAATGCTCTTTCAGGTGATACATTACTGTTTTTTGTTCAAATAGTGCAATACGATTCGAGATTTTCACGTCATATGCAAGCAAGTTCAATTACCTAATTTAAAATATTACACGAACCTGTTGGGCCACACTGCGTTGCTATCCTTACTTACTTACTCACTCCATGGTGCAGAGTCCTTCTTGAGAAGCTAACTGGTTTGCAGCTAGTCAAGAAATTCCCCGCATTTTATGGAAACCGAAGGTTCATTACCGCACTCACAAGCTTCCGCCACCTATCTCTATCCTGGGCCAGCCCAATCCAGTCCATATACCCACATCCCACCTCCTGGAGATCCATCCTAACATTATTCACCCATCTGCGCCTAGGCCTCCCCAGTGGTCTCTTTCCCTCTGGCTTCCCCACCAAGACCCTATCCTACATTTTTTAATATCATATCATATCTTTAGCTATTGTTTATTTAAACACGTTTAAAAATTATTTAAATTTTAAAATACATATAGAATTCTCACATTCGTGAAATTTCTTTGCGTTTTTTATTCCAAGAAATTCGTTGTTCTTAAGTTGAATCGGTACTGGACTTTGTACTTCGTCGATTTTATGTTCCATTTACGTGTAACACGCAGGGCCGGATTAAGAGACAGGGCAGCCTACAAGGAGCTCAAAGACGTCCCTGGAATAATCGGAAATATAGTGTTACTAAACGCAGGTTAGCACACGCAAAAGAACTTCTCCGCAAATTGAGCGCGCGCCCTTAAAAACTTTCACCTGCCCTGTCCTAAGCCGATAAATTTTCAAGAATATCGGTTTGAAGACACACCAAATTATTTTCTCGGGACGCCAACACGTCTCGCACTGGCCCTGGTGACATGTCTAAGTAATATCTGTTTGTTTTGCACTCCTGATTTCTTCTCTATTTCAGTGCAGTGTGCTGTAGGTTGAGTATATTTTGTGAAAGGTGTGACTGTACTCCCAAACCCTTCGCACAGTGTCACTGCGCCGGCTGAAGGAGTGATTATAGTTATTGTATATATTTCTTATTGGAAATACAAGGCGCTGTCCCTTCTGTAAATTGCAGACCACGTTCCACAGCCATAAACAACAAATGCAAAATTTTAGTTTTAAATATTTCAACTTTTATATTTCCAGAATATTTCGAAAGCAACGAATCCTGAGCCTCATGCTAGCAGGCATCCACCTAATCTAACTTCTTTATGTATGCAAATTTGATTGCATCTGTCTATCCCAAACATTTGGATTTGACATATTTTCAAAGCGTTCATTACCTACTCTTGTGTTATGACTTGGTTCATTACAAAATTAGTAAAATTATTATTGAATGGTAAAATTCAAAGAAAGCGAGGCAAATGAAGTCCGAAAACGTCGTACTTATATTTCTTTTATGATCAATTTTGTAATACCAGAGTACACATCTACGTGTTTCATTCGGTCTCTCTCGTGTCAGTTGCCAACCAGAATTCAGTGTAAATGCCAGGTAGAACACCCTTGCCAATTTCCATTGCATATCGTATATTGAACATTTTATTTAACGACTACGTTAGTGTCAGAATATGAGTGCGTAAGAGTGGCCTTGAAAGAGTGTAAAAGGAAGAATTCATTACTTTTTTCTTTCGTTCTTTTACAAATCCGGAAAGAGACCTGAATTATATTTTGCCTAGAAAATATGCTACATTATTGTTTTGAAGGGTCTGCCAGAATACAAACATTTTACGTTATCTTATGAAGCGTAGCGACCGGAGTCAGGCTGACAGCTGAGCTGCTCGTACTGAAAGAATTATCAGCTCGGCTTGATGCTATTCTGGAGGCCTGAAAAGCCTAACTACGCCTCCTTTGCTGTGAGCCATTCGCAGCAACCTAATGACGGAAGGCAATGCACTAACTCTATCCACAGCACAACAAAGCAAAGCACAGCTTGGATATTACACTGAAACTTTGAACCCACAGAGCCCCTTTGGTAGGTCTATATTGCCGTACGTAGGTGACCTTCGGCACAGCGTGGTCAAACAAAGGGAAGTATCACGGTAAGATAAGCTAAGCATGTTCTGTTCAATAATCTAGTTCTATTGTTAATAAACAAAAAGAAAATATTGTCTTCGGGCTTCTCCTTTCACAATTCATATGGATAATACATAAAGTAAAGACATCTTCTGCAAAAAAGATAACAGCCATTACAATCAAAGAAGCTACTCGCACTGCATGTTTAATAATACGGAGCTTGCAGAGACAAGGAATGTGCTTCCAATGAGATGGCAGGTTCTAAACCCGTCATTTGAACTGTACAAAATTTCCCCCGGCCCACACCAACGTCGGAGTGCTCGCCGTAATGTGGACAACATGGCTGCTGAGCAGCTGCTGATGATAGGGCCTGCTCTGCAGTTATCGGTAAACCGTAAGGGTAAAGGTAGCCCTGTCCACGCCTTTAAGGAATATTGAGGGGTCAAGAGGTACAAATCCACTCACTCTTAACCTTGGCACTAGATGAAGGTGAGCTTTCAAATTCATTGTCCGCCTGCATTAGGCCTGCTACCCATTAAGAGCAGGGCTGGGTGGCCCTCATAGCAGGTCTCGGCGTTTTGTAAAACAGAAATTTTCCCCTGCTGGGATAGAATTCCGAATCGCCCAGCCCCTAACCTAGTCACTATAGCGACTATGATATCTTGGATTCCTGCTCATTTCCGTATTAAAGGAACCACTCTGTATTTCGGCATACACCAAAACCGTAGCATTGAAGCCGATAAACTGTTATCAACTTTCTTCTTGCTGGCAATTAGGATGGTGACAAGCTTAAAAAGGTAAATCAGTCCCATTACAGGCCTGAGGTGCCCAGAAGTTTCCAGGAAGTTAAGGCTCCCAGCTTACGTGACAATGGCCCAGGATGGTGGTAAGGTTGTCAGCCTTACGCACCGGCCGCTTTTACCCCCAGGAAATACCCCTGGTACCCATTTCTGTTAGAGGTTAAGTCGACCCCAGGGCCATAGTGAGATCGGAAGGATTATGTCAATGAAAAATTCCAATGACACCATCTGGAATCGAACCAGCGACCTTCCGATTTGTAGCACAGCACCTTAACCACTGCGCTACCGCTGTCCCCTGAACATCAAAGATAATAATCCTCGGAAGATAGCTACAAAGAAAGTTGCTGCAAGATATAGAATTAGTCAATGACTCAAATTTCTTTGTGAAGGTAATTTAGATTTTCGGCCACCGGGTACAAAAAGCAAGATTTGCGTTCAAGATACACAAGTGAATAATGGTGGAAATCATAAGAACACTTAAAATAAATAAGAAAGTGCAGAAATACATAAAATCATATTATTATTATTATTATTATTACGGGGCAAAATACTGGTCCTCTAACTGAATGGCCAGCTGGTGTCAGTGGACTTTTCTTTGACATAAAATCCTGCCGATCGCACTATGGGCCTGCGGTCGACTCAACCTCCAACAGAAATGAGTACCAGGAGTATTTCCTGGGGGTAAAAGCGGCCGGTGCGTAAGGCTGGCAACCAACCACCATCCTGTGCCGTTGTCACGAAATCTAGGAACCTTAACTTCCTGGAACCTTCTGGGCCTGTCCAGGACTGTAATGGGACTGCCTTACCTTTACCTTTACCTAACTGAATGAATAATTCCTCTTATTTTCAATTTTTTTTAAAGTTATGCCAGTGGAAACATAGTTTAATACGTGATACTAATAAATTGTACATTCAAGAAGAAGATATATTGGAGTAATGCTGCTATTATTTTAGTATACAAATTGCAATGGCAAGCAAAAGTTCATAACTGCAGTTCAGCTTCTAGGACCGCATGGAGCTCAACAAGCAGAAGGTGGAACACGGCCACCCGCTTCAGTAGCCAGCAAAGACGGTGAGAAAATCGTTACGTCAGAATGTACACCTCGAAGGTGTATGTTAGGTAAGATTCCCATGTGGTAAGATCCTACTTGTTGATTTTTATTACATTTTGGTATCATCATCCCACTCTGCTTTTTATCACAAAATACTGAATATATCAGTACATACTTCAATTTCTGTTAGACAAGGACTACACTGATATCTTGCTTAAGATAACACTGCAAGACCAGACCAACACTACTGGTTGAACCATAAGGCACTTGCACTTGGTGGCTTCAGTCACATTGAATAAAAGATCGCGGAAAATTAAGGGACACGCCGTGACACTAAGGTTGCAGTTTGCGAAAAGTAATAATATTTCGACACTGCGGTAAATAAAAATGGTCTCTCTCAAGTTTAAATACTCTTCCGTCAGAAGATATTTCACCCCCTAATAAGCCAACTTTTTAATACCGAAGAACAATAAATGTCACCTGCAAATTGCAAATTGGTAAATAGAAGAAATTAATGTAACTTTTCTGAATGCCAATAGCCGAATAAATTGCATCGTCAATGTACAGGGTTATTCGAAATGATTGTCGGGGTTTTAACAACTTGTCATACACAATACACTTGAGATAGAAGTATGTGTTTTTTATTTAATAGAACAACACTCCAAGTTTTTGTTACATACCTTACAGGTGCTGTATATGTGCACCCTTTGTGATTCTACAAACATCAACACGATAATCGAGTTATGGAACTGTTTGTAGCATGTCAGCGGTGATGGTTTCAATGGCGGTTGTTGTTTGTAGAATCACAAAGGGTGCATATATAGAGCACCTGTAATGTATGTAACAAAACCTTGGAGTGTTGTTCTATTAAATAAAAAACACATACTTCTATCTCAAGTGTATTGTGTATGACAAGTTGTTAAAACCCCGACAATCGTTTCGAATAACCCTGTATTTTCTAAAAGGTGACAACTGAACTTCTATGTGCCTATCGCGAACAGCCGCTTCCAAATTACGCTTTTTGGCATTAACCAGTACATTAAACACAGGCGCCCCTTATTTCAAATTCTCGAATTTCTAACGTCATTTTCATGCTATTTCTATCAGAAGGACGAGTACACAAAGACTAGAAACCTTCTAAATAAGTGATTTTCTAACACCCACCCCCACCCCCTGCTAAAAAAAAAAAGAAAATAGTGACAATTCTCCTAAGACTTTTCCTTTCCTCTTCTTTTGTGCTATTTCTTATGTCTCCCTATTTATTTTTAAATGAATAAAAAATCTATATACAATTATTTTCAACCAATAAAAGTAGCCGCGGTTTCGGAGAGGTTCATGCGTGTTGCCCCTTGAAAGTTACGAATTAAGAATCCATAAAGACTTGACTGTAATCTCCATGTATCTGTGAGTTCCTAACGGAATGCCAAATAAAACATTACTTATACTTTTGACAAATCTTTAAAACAATGGCTATCTGACCAAAGACGTGACTTGCCAAGATGCAGTGTCCACAGAACTATACAAATATACTGATTAATTAGAGTCATTTTATACTTTTCTTCACGCTGCTGTCATAAGCGTTGCATACCCAGCAGGATAACGCTTACTTATTTTCACAAACAGTATCATGGCGACTGAGGTTCATTCAACCTCCTATCTGGGGATAAAACGGCCTCAACTTAGGTTGGTGTTGCACTTCCATCTAGTGGTACTGTGTTATCTACAAGCATTCCATAATGTTCCTTCAAGTTGTGGTGCTTCGGTAATGGGTATCCTTACGTAGTATTAGTGATGGTGATTGTAGTAGTAGTGTAGTAGTAGCAGTAGTAGTAGTAGTAGCATTAGTAGTGGTAGTAGTAGTAGCAGTAGCAGTAGCAGTAGTAGTAGTAGTAGTAGTGGCAGTAACAGTAGTAGAAACAGAAGCAGTAGCAGTAGTAGTACTAGCAGCAGCAGCAGCAGCAGCAGCAGCAGTAGTAGTAGTAGTTGTTGTAGTAGTAGCAGCAGCAGCATAGAAATCAGTAGAGGGGTGAGAAATCAAGACGCTTCGCTCTGGATGTAACTCAAGTGACGACAAAATTTCTAGTTCATATGTTCTACGTAACTGTTGAATCTTCCGTAGATATCTGCAGGGAATGTCGCACATTGTGTGACATTTAGCGTTCTTAAATGGTTAATCACAATTCTCCAAGAAAAACCTAAATCGTCTAAACAATGATAAATCTAACACGCTAAGAAAAAAAATTTAAAGCGAATGTTAGAAGAATGGCAAAAATATAAATTATCAGCCGGCGAAGAGAGCTTTTGCTCTCTTCTATCGCCAGACGACTCTGCTTCTATACTGATGCAAGCGTGCCTACAGCAGACTGTTATGTTTACACCTTCATCTTCTTCATATCCGTTCACTAGTATTGCTATATCAAACGCCGGCAAATGCACTCATGTATTAATGAAATCATCACTTTATTAACACTGTTCGTAACTCCAACATGTTTCAACCCTTAAAAGGTCATCTTCATGGAGTATAACTGATACATTTTAGCAGCATGAGTCAACAAAACAAGCCACCAGTTGTAAAATTCAACTTAGTGTGTGGTGTGTACTGTGTTAGCCAACAGCTATATCTCACCTGCTGTGTAAAACAATACTTAATGCCTAGATACACGAAGTAAATTTCCGAAGAGTTTCAAACGTTTCCATTTCTATTACTTACATTTCTGTTTGGTGCCCCTAATTTGCAAAAAAATTTCCTGCTGCAGAAATTGTGGGGTTATGCCTTAGCGTCGTAACCCCAAAAAGTCTTCTTAATACACACACACAAACACACACCACACACACACACACGCCCCACACACAAACAAACACACACAAACACAAACACACACACACACACACACTCACACGCACACACCACACACAAACACACACCACACACAAACACACGCACGCACACCACACACACCACACACATTCCCACAAGTTACTGACGTCACACTGCACTAAAAACTTTTTTTTTACACTCGTACTATCTTTGTGAGGAAGACGGTGTGCCAGAAAGTTTTAGTTTTAGAGTGTACTAACCACAAACTGTCGTTTTTGATAAGATGTCACAACTTTATTTGTATTACTTTTAATTTTTTCTCAAAATTCAATATATTATTCAATTATTTCTCAAAATGTTCCAACAATATCAATTCTGACCTTTGTTTTAAACAATAAATATCTACTATTACATTCAGTGTCATCCTACATTGTTTTGTATAGAAAACAAATGACTAATTCCGCCTTCCATCCCACTCAAACTCACTAGAAAACCCCAAAATTAAGCAGCATGAGGCGGTCGCGTACAGCAGTTTGCTGTCTATCCCTTTGCGTCCCGTTGCCTAGCAACAAAACATAAAGAGTACTTCCCCAAACATGTGCGGACCGTAATTCCGCGCAGTTACCCGCTTCCAGGCAAAGGACCCTAACTTCTAGGCCTGGAAACGGCAATAAATCGGCGTGGCCACTCTTCAGTACTGGTCGCTTTGATGACGAGACAAACAAGCTGCAGTCAACAAGCCATTCGTCTAAGGCAGAATATGCGTTGGTCTGAGCACGGTGCTCAGAGAGATGCGGAAGAACCGTCTACAATATTATCATCCAGTTCTGCATGCATTCCTCACGACTGCTGAAGGGGCTTCCAGCAGCGTTTTCCAAAGAAATGACCATCTGCGCAGCAAAAATGCAGCGTGGGCGGGACCATTTTACTTACTGCGCGGCGGCGTACCGGCGCAGCTGCGAGGAAATGTCGCTTCCCTTGCAAAAGAACTCAACAGAAGCAGGACGTAAGGGCCTAATCTAGTTCGTAGCACATGTTTTTTCTAATTATGGTATTCGCTATTTTGGACATCACCAGTTCTGCTCCAAAGGTTATATACAAACTTTCTATTGACAGCCATTTAACCTTTGAAAGACGAAGCACACACTACTTTATTTAAAGACCCAGTTCGTACCGCGCAGTAAACACTTTTCATCTCGGTTATAAAAAACCATTTTATGTTGTAATTTGCACAAGTCGCTCCTTGTTCCGACATAAATACAAACCACATAAATAGAGTGTGGGCGTAATATACAGTTCTTGAATGTTAAACCTGTTGGTGCATCACGTAACCAGTAGGCTTTAAAAGGTTAAAAGTAGAGGCAACATACGGCAAGGCCATGAGTCATATCTACGACTAAAATACAGTTAGTGGTTTACTGTACGTCGCTGTCAGAATCTTAAGATATAACGCCGATGCTGGGGCGATTGGTGAATAAAGAATTGGAAAACTCTAAGGAAGGAAGCAGCCGATGTTATAACGCGACATTTAGGCCGGGACATCGAGAAGAAAACTAAAACCCTAAGTCACAACAGGGCTGGGATTCGAGCCCGGCACCTCCCTGGTATCAACCAAGAACATTATATCAATCTAGGTCCGACTAAGTTATGAGGAAGGAAAGATAGTGTTCTGTTGGCGGACATCACTTGTATTCTACACTTCGTTACATGATATGTAGTTTCAAAGTTACAGATACGCATCTTAATGACGTCTATACTTCCCGTTATGTGGCATTACTTGGAGGGACGAGATATTTTAACATCCTGAAAAAATTCGATTTCAGCATCACGTGAAGTAAAATTTATATTGACCCAATGAGAATCAAGATTAAATACACCAGATACAACAACAATAATAATAATAATAATAATAATCAACGCGTATTTCGCTGATATTGTTCCAGTATTTTGTGGGCGAAACATATGGAGCGCTTGCTCTTATGCCTGCACTCCAGAAAGTTCACTGAAAATAATTAAAAATCACTCGCTCTTTACAATTGAAAGAGTTCTTTTGAGTCAAAACACAAATACCTTATGTTGTTATCTTTATTTAAGCTGACGACATGTTTCGGCCTTTGAACTAGGCCATCTTCAGGTCACAAGATATATAATTGAGGAGACTATACAGTGTGAATCATAAATAAAATAATGTGAATCATAAAATAGGTTATGTGTATCTTAAATTCAACGAGATCTCGTTTTCGTTCAATTTCCCAATAATACACATTAGATACATATATCCTATTTTATGATTCGCATTATTTTATTTATGATTCACACTGTATAGTCTCCTCAATTATATATCTTTGTGACCTGAAGATGGCCCAGTGCAAAGACCGAAATACGTCGTCAGCTTAAATAAATATAACATAAGATAGTTGTGTTTTGACTCAAAAAACCCCTTTTAATTTTAAATAAAACACAAAGGGGTTGATGCACCTAAACCTTCTTCTTTGGTCAGTATTGGAACACACGTGAGGGGCAGAAATGTAATCTATCATTTTTGTCAAAGATAACAGAGTTTACAAAGGAAAGGGAACAACCGATAATACAAGCCTATTGCGGTAGTGAGTTAACACGCATTGTATGGTACGTCATTTAGTGTGTAAATGCAAGTCGACACAGAAATTCCTTGATGAGCACTGAGATAGCAAAGTGTTTATGTGTCCTCAACAGCCTACATGCCTTTGCAGTGCTTCTTATACGGGTACAGGTGTAAATGGAAAGAAGCGTCAAAAATAACATGAGAATGACTGCGACGCTCAGCACCATCCACACAAGGTCACTGTAATATAATTATTACTTTGTAATTTATAGTACCAAGTAATAATGAATTTTAAGTCGCGATTAATCGACTGAATGATCTTCACGTTTTTAGAAGTTCGAACATAGGAAATCTAAAAACAAAATGGAACTTGATTTAAAATCAGAACCTAATTTTAGCTGCTTTTTTTTCGGGGGGGGGGGGGGGGAGAAAAAATAAAAGATTTACAAACGGAAGTCGCTATTTTCAAAAATAAAATAGCGTGTATTGGAGGGAAATTGGAGTAAAGCCGTGTGGGAATGCTTTTGGGGGAA
>Ga0123352_10003224_pt1 | contig 23456 bp, 7 predicted proteins | sample TergutLab28metaG_FD_89700 | JGI IMG/M metagenome (GOLD analysis project Ga0123352, IMG submission 89700) | Labiotermes labralis P1 segment gut microbial communities from Petit-Saut dam, French Guiana - Lab288 P1 | ecosystem: Host-associated > Arthropoda: Insects > Digestive system > Gut ...
ATCCCGTGGATAACCCTTTCGTCACAAACGTCAGTTACTCTGTTGGCCACCGGTAACAACGGTAGTTAAGCGGAGAGCCCAAGGCCGGAATTAGCAGAGTAAGCAGAAGAAACGTTGACTTGCTGATGCAAACCGTAACAAAAAACTTTTATGAGTTTTAAATAAAACCGTTACATCTCAGGGAAGCCTGTTCCCTGGTTCGAACCTGGAAGGGGCGGCTTCAATTTTTCTGATGAAGACAATGGAAAAGGCTTTAAGAAATTACTCGCGTCATTGTAACTAAGTATTTTCGTAGCAATACTACCCTCACATAAGACTAAATGATAAGTGGACTATTTTAAAAGTTATCATCTTTGTAACTAAAATATTACAAAGTCTCTTTAATATAAAGAATTTTTCATAATTCCCTGACGCATTTCGTATAATCGGTAAACTTGAATGGCGGAAAGCATTGTAACATGCGACCTACAGATGGAAAGGGAAACTCTCCAAGTTTCTTTCTTTTTTTGCATACCTCATAAGTGCTCTATGTTTCCGCCCTTTGCGACATGGCAGCCATCAAGCCGATAATTCATTTCCGCCCATACCCGCTGCAGCATGTCACAATCGATTTCTGAGATGACAGCAATGATTCGTCTTCGTTTTCTTGTGGGGATATGTTAAAGACCTCGTCTCTCTACCGCCTCTATTACAGGATCGGCCTGAACTGCGAAAACGCATCATCGCTGCCACAGCATAAATCGATCGCTACATGTTGCAGCGGGTATAAGCGGAAATGGATTATCGGCTTGAGGTCTGTCCATCTGTATGTGACAGGTTACACTCCTTTCCGCCATTCAAGTGTGCTGATTTTGTAAAATGTATCAGCAAATTATGAATAACTCAACAAGACTGGCAATGCTCGTTTAATGAAACAACGTGGCGCTTTCGGATCTCTCATTTGCTTAACGCACGTTATCATTAGAACTATTTTGCATGAAAATCTGCCGGAGAGAAGTGAGAAATGCACATTAAAAGTTCTGCGATGAAAATGCACCATTAAATTTTCGTTTTCATTGTTGAGCTACAAATGTAGCTGCCAAAATTATCAACGGTACTTACGTCCATGTGTGAAGTGCCCGATAGTTCTGCCAGACTTGGGGCAAAATTGAATTTTCGTGACCGATTTTGATAGAAGTCCACAACATAAAATTTCAAGAAAATCCGTATAATTGAAGCCCAGTTGTACCATGCGTAGGATGGACTGACGGATGGACAAACTGGCGGACATGACGAAGCTAAGATTCGCTTTTCGCAACTTCGCGAACGAGCCTGCAAATACTATAATCATACAGCCCTAAATTCATCCGCTGGTAGCCTAGTCAGTAACTTAAAAACTTCAGGATATCTTACATTTACAACTAAATTTAAGATTACGTCAGGTACAACTTCTAGTGAACGGGAATACACACACACACACACACATATATATATATATATACATTTATATGATTTTGTGTGTGTATTTGTGTGTGTGTGTGTTTTAAATTACAAACTGCATTAAACTTCGTGGTATCGAATTTTGAAATCCAACCTGGTTATTACGACCAAGTACTTCAAGCTGTATTTGAGTTTTATTCAAAATTCCCATTCACAGTGTTGTTTTGCGAAACGGCTTCTTATGTTTCCGTTCAATACGACGCAACACACAAGCGTATGAAAATCCGAATTAACTTGCCGGGATATTATGTAAATGGCAGGACGTCACAACTTTTATCACAAAATGTGGGAACATGTGTTGCACCAGCCGTGAGTTCCAGTCGTATCGCATTCCATCGTTTTGGACTCTTGTTGATTATCTTTCCACTACAGTCTGCGCAGTGTCAATACTTGTCTTGATTTTGCGGCCCAATAACTCGTATCATGCAAATAAGGTTCTTACATACTGAGGAAAAGAATATCAGTCCATTTCGCCACTGTTTCCGAAGCAGGCCTATTTATCAGTCTTTCCACGTAAGTGATGGGATAGCAGCTCAAAACAAAACAAGACGGCTTCCTTCCACGTAATTCAAAATCACTTCTAATTATCTTAATTATTTTGAATAACATTCCAAACCATATATCATAGGCAGTTAGCAAGACATCATCTAATAACCCAGAAACAAACGAAATTAACGTCTGCTATCATTCTTGGTATATTTAATTGTTTCGCAAACTTACAAACTAGCTTTAATAAGTTTTATTACAGCTATCATCTGGGAGCACTGATATACAAAGGACAGAGGCTACGTGCATTTAACAGTTAACTTCGTAGGCAGTAAACTGTAAAATACATTGCAAGAAACAGCCGAAACAAGTTGGAGAAGTCTTCTATACATGTAGGTAAGTGAAACTTGTTGTGTAGTTTATTGGTAATGAAATTTATGTATGTATATCTAGTGCACGGAAGATGTATAATATAAAGATGACATTGTAACATTTCACCGTAAATAGAAGAAAGCTCTGCTATAGGTGAATAACTGCACTGCCACAAAGGCAACACATCCAGCTATGTAACATCAGCCTCGTTATGCTCGTCACATACCTCCCGGCTCCCTTCTCTGTATTAAATGCGAAGAAGGGATTTTACGTAGATATTACGTGCGTGATTTAATTATCGGAATATTTTTCGAGTTTTCCAATCCGACCTTCAGCGACGTGCAGTGCAGTACAGGCTTCAGGAGTTGAATCAATCCTGGTCCTACTCTCGGCTTTTCCAGTTCTTCAATAAATCGCTTAAGTAATGATTTACACTGTTGCCAACAACACACATGTCAGCAGCTTCTATTTACCAGAACTCCATCTTCCAACTTCTCACTCTAACATTTAAAGCCTCTAAAATAATCTGAATTAACCTACAAATAGAAATTGACTTGAAGATTCAAGTTTTTGGGCGTGTCACACCGTGTCTACTGCCGAACAGTTATCGACGTTTCGATCAATTATAGTGCCTTCAACTTTAGGGATAACAACCGATAAGGACTCACAAGTCTACACGGTGTAACGTCCGTAAGGACTTGAATCTTAAGCAACACCGCTATGAAAACCTCAAATATCAGACAAACTGTCCTGTTACATCTGTTTTCAGCACTGTGGCCAGAGACTGCACGTGGCTGTGAATATTTCAGAGATAGGGTACTACGAATGTCTGCTGTCTCCATGCCACTTTCTACAGCTACGTATTAATACACTCTTAATAAACATTCTGGAATACTGTACTGATTATATTTTACTTTAGAAGTACGTGGACAATAATCTTATAAGGAAATATCCTGTAGCGCTTACTTATTCACACAACGTAAAACATCAAGCCAGACGGGATTGCCTAGCGATTTCTAGTGGCCCCAAACCAATCCGCTGACCAAGTCATCAGTCATGCAGAATCTACATTCAAGACAGGACAGTGTCAGGAGGTAACGCACAGCAATCCCAGATTTTGTGTACATATCAAAATATTCCAACCTGTTCTATCACACGACACGATAAGGCGAAGTATCTATCAACGAATACAATCAAAACACTTTTCCCGGCAGAACTAAAACGCAGCCCACAAGTATAAATGACGGACATTAAAAGTAAAATTAACCTTTATCAGTAGTTCTTATGCTACGTTTGTAAATAGCCAACAGAACTGAAAGCTTAAAAAGTGAACAAAAATGTGACATATTTGGTACGTACACACAGTAAAAACGTGATCAGTAAACTCTTGTCAAGCGGCTTATAATACAATATATAGTTCAGGCGGTATTATTATATTATATCCAATTAGAGTTTTAATGAAATAGTCCCGAACATGTATGTAGGAAGGCGCAACGTTAATGTTTTTTTATACCATTCCGTTATGACGTAATGCCTCCGCGCAGTGCTGCTGCACATACACAGCGACCACAAATTTCACTAGTTACCACACCCTCAAAACCCTCTAAAATTCCTGAAACTGCAAATATTCTTTGTGGGAATAGAACACTAAAATTTTCTAAATAACTACTGCCATGCTGTAGATGGATGGGACATACCTAGGCCAAAGCTCGGCCAAGGGTCTTTTGTGTACTACCTCCGTCCCGCCAAGTGAATGCTGGGATACTACCTCGAAGAAGACAACGGTTTTTTTTTTAAATATCCTTTCCCATTCACTAATAATACTTCCATTCGACGTTATATAGCTTAGTATGAGATTCCGATAGTGTCGTAAAATAAACCAAAAACATAATATTACCAGGAATAAACCAACGACGCGTATTTTATAAAGATATATTTTGTTAGCAGTAATTCAAACATGTATACAGATCCTATTAAAGCTAGTCTACTACAGGTCTGGACAGGCCCTGAGCGCTCCGGTAGGTTCAGGCCCGCAGAATCTAGACAATAGCCCTTACTCACCAAAAGACACCTCTGGTACTCATTTCTGTCAGAGGTTGAATCGATCCCAGCGCCACTGTGAGGCCAGGCGGATTAAGTCAATGAAAAATCCCAGACACATTGTCGGAAATCGAACCCGAGACCATTCGGATGTAGCGTAGTGCCCCCAACCAACTGCACCACCGCATACTTCATTCAGAAAATTTTGCAAGATGTTATTTTCATTAAACTAGTATTTATATCTTTTGCAGACTAATGCAAACAGTTTTGAAAAGGCGTAGTTTTTTATTCTTAAGGTATACTGAAATTACTTGTATGCAACATCGAAATTAATTATCATTTTTAAATATCAGAGTGTAGAAACCGCTGAAATTTAACTTAGTTTCTTTCAAAAACACAACTCAGGATATTCGGAGCATCATCTTTAGGTTTGATTCCTTCAACAGTACAAGACCGCCAGAGATGTGAGTAGAGTAATTAGAATGTTTTGCTACAAAATAGCTTCTGTTTTTGCTCATAAACCAACTTTCAGCTAAGGGTACTGAGCACATCCATCACTTTCAACCCCAGTGATAAGCCATGTCTACCCTCTGCGCCGCAGGGGATCACAAAATCAAGAGAGGGGGGGAGGGAGGGCGGAAGCGAGAGGTTTACACGTATTCAGTAGGCAGCCCTTCAGTTGTTCATATGCCATGATAAATTCTGAAGGTTTACGTGCTGCCAACGACGAAAAATAATTGAATATCGAGATTTTGTTACAGTGCCTACAGAAATATCGTCATCTGTTCAAAACAATGAATTTCATAAAAGAACAGAGAAGGGCGAAGGCACTGCCAGCAGTAACACAAAAAGTGAAAATTGGGCTACGGCTTCCTATTTGATCTGAAACTAACTCCAGGGAACAGAATTCTCAACCAGCTGGGAAATTCCTTGCTCTTTCTGAAACAATCACGTTCACTGTCCTTTTAAAACGCCAACCGTTCGACCCTATTGTGAGCCAAATAAATCCAGTCTACAATCTCATAACCCTATTTTCGTCATATACAATTGAATATTACCCTCAATTTATGCCTCATTCTTCCAAGGGGACTCTTACCTTCGGATTTCAGATCACGATTTTGTATGAATTTCTAGCCACTTAAAACGTTTTCATAATTATGTTGTACACGATTATGGAATTACCATGAAAAAGGGACAAGAACGTCCGCTGGATGCATTATGATTACTGACCCCTTAGAATAACTTCAATTCCACACAACAAAGGACTGTTCTAACTTAGGACTAATTTAAAATAATCATCAGGACGTGACCCAGAGAATACTGTACAACCAACTCAATTCAGTTCTCAATTATTAGCTCGTTAATTTAACAGCGCAATTGCTGATTATGAAACCGGCACAAAATATACGCAATAATAATAATAACAATAATAATACAGCACGCAAATTCCTAGGACACGCCCCCTGACAATACGGGATGGGAGGAAATGCCTTCCCTGACTGAACCTAATCCCACCGACAATCTGGGACAGGTGAAGGTTTCTCAGCAGACAAATGCTGATACGTGTAAGTCAATAACAATAATAATAATAATAATAATAATAAAGTTAAAGTCCACCCTAGAACAGGCCACGAAGGTCCAAGGAGGGAGTAGATGTATAGCTTACTCTTTCTTTAACCTCGACCCTAGATGGTCAACGCCACGCCCTGGCGATTTACCCACTGCACAGAATACCGTGTAGGCACCAGTGACCGTCTGAACGGGTGCGAAATATCTCGCCTTCACCGGGATACGATCCCCGGACCGTCCAGTCCGCAGTGAGTCGCTATACCAATTGAGCTATCCCGGTCCACAATAATAATAATAATAATAATAAACGTTGGTAAATTACTTGGACAACTTTGACAAGTTATAAATTAAACAGTGTAAAATACTGCTAATAATTTATTATTATTATTATTATCATTATCATCATCATCATCATCACCATCATCACTTCACAGCATATTAAAAGAATCCTTCCCAGAAGCAAGTTTCAAAAATTGTCCTTAACGTACTCTCCAATACCTTCACGGAAAACACATCAGAAATGAAACTAAGGCTCTGTATCTGCCACTAAATTCCTGGTGGCCGCGCGGCCTAAAGTGAGGGCGGGCAACCGCTCGCTTGCTTGGATCGCAGGTTCGAATCCTGCCGCGGGCATAGATGTGTCTCTCTCTCTCTTGTGAGTGTTGTTTGTTGTAAGGAACAGGTCTCTGCATATCGGACTGATCACTCGTCCCAAAGTACTACCGAGTGTTGCACGTCTGCGTGTGATAGTGAAGCCTCGATAATGAGGATGCCCTGGATCACTAGAAGCTGTTGTGCCATGGGGAAAAAATTTTGAAATGAATTAGAAAATTTAAAAAAATACACTTATTTGCCTGTATCTGTCTATAACATGCATTAATGTCCGATCGGAAAATTTCCTTTACAAGATACGATTAAGAGAGTACATGGTCAATTCAATCTTATAAAATTCGATGCACTAAAATTCCCCATTACCGATACAATACCTACTATTGTAACAACTAAAACCATCCACACCTACCATGACAGTCAGCCTACAGCAGGGGATAGTATAAAAGTACAGAAATTCAAGCAAACAGGGCCTGAATGTGTTAAGAAGTCCCATCGATGCTGCTTCAAGCGACCAAATACACTTTTAACAAAACAAGTTAAACGTGTTCTCATATTCTGCACCACCAGACAAAAGCTATACACCATACTAGGCGGTTTTATTATGTGCAGTCGGAACACTTTGCCACTTTGCTCTTTCATGTCTCTTAATGTTATACTCACAAAACGAAGCATGTAAACTTTGTATTGGATAAAAACAAACAGAACTTAATTTCACTCAGCCTGGTCTACGGACATTCTCTTATCTTAGCATGCCACACTCTCGAGTACTGTACACAGGAAGCTTATTTAAAAGCTTGAGTTGGAAGTACAGCCGAAAAAACCGACAGCTCCAGCAGAATTCTGTCATGGTTGCTTGTATGAAATCCGACAAGGACACAATTTTCTAAAAGATTAAGGTAGGTGTCAAAGCACTCTAAATTTTGCAGCAAAGTAAGACGCAGAGCGAGGTAATAACTCGTAGACGCAAGCTGTTTTGGCTGCCGGGTGTAATATGGGAGCTGACAAGTAAATCTGTGAGGTATGGGGTAAAAAGGGAAGGGGGTAGGTATTTTGAAGCAATATGATGTGAAGTATGGTTCTAGGTTCAACCGTCGTCTCTCGTTTGTACTACAAGATCACACTAACTATGAAGAAAATCTCTCTTGCAACTAGGCATATTATTCTTACTTAAAATAACTTTTAGAACATATGATATTTTTTTGAGTTCGTGGGAAAAAAATGCTTTATAAAGCTTACTACCGTGCCTGTTTCTAACCTTTAATAACTTCAGCCCTCTAGACGACAGTGCACCATTCCTTATGGCCCACCATTACAGCAGTAGAAGCACATTTGTAAACATCAATTACACTCCTCAGACGTAGAAAAACAAATTTCAGCAAAGGAAAATGTCCAACTTGCGGCTCGAAAGAAGAACAGGTACGCTGCGATAAGATATTTTCCAAATGAACTACGGATTAAAGTATATATTAAGAATTATTGGGTACATTATGGTAATGACAAAATTGTGAGGCGAATAACAGAAACACATCATCTCTACAGAAAATACTACTCGTTTAAAATATAGTGTAAAATAATAAAGGTGACAGAGAAACTTTAGAATGGGCTTGGAAAATAAAATTTGAATGGTTATGCTTAAAGGAAGTAAATACTTATGTATAATTACAGTATAACTCCACTTAACCGGATTAAATTGGATGGCAAGCCACCCGGATACCGTAGAAAATCCGGATAACTGGAGTTTTCTTTGAAAATAGGCTACAATGTCAGTTTGAAGTTCGGCTTTTACTATTTACAGTCTAAACCTTTCGACCACGCCTGATCTGAAGTTCTAGAAGCCATGAAACTGTACTGTACTTGATCCGATAACCAGTAATTTCAAGGTTAAGTTAGTTCTGTAGAATTATCGACAAATTTACTCGAAGAGCCACGCCGGTGCGCATAATTGGCTATCAGGTTAACCAGCGTCCCGATAAGTGGTGTTCTACTGTACATTGAAGGTTATGTACTTCACTGATAAAGGAACAGACCATAAAGTAAAATGCTAGAACCCGTTAACGTCTGTAGTCAGCAATAAATAAATATAAGACGATAAAGAAAACCATGGTTACATTCAGAGCTAAGTGAACTACGAGTACAACTTAATTTAAAATCAGTAAACTAACAGACATATTGCACATAAGTTTGAAAAGCATACAGCATTACCTTGTGTCTGTAAATCTGCATTTGTTTCGTCCCTCTACATGAAAGCTAATTTATAATACAGCGTGATTAAAAAAGATGGACTAAATTTCGTACGTCTATGTTTCCTGAACTATACATGGTATGTGAATGATCTACATAACATTTGAAAGAGGAGGTCCTAAATGTTCAAATACCACCGCTAGAGCGCTCGTCTAGCGCACAGCCGTGCAGCAGCGTCAGTTGAGAGCAAAATGGCTACTATGCAGAACAAGATTTGCGTTCGTGAGTTCATTAAAACTGAGTCGACGACTGCTGTGCAGCGCGCGTTTCGTCTTCGTTTCAACATTCGACCTCCAATGAGGAAGAGCATTTGTCGTTGGAATCACCAATTTGAGCAAATAGGTTGTCTGTGTAAAGGCAAAAGCTCCGGCCGACCAAGTGTATCAGAGGAGAACGTGAGACGAATTCAAGAGAGTTTTGAGTGTAGCCCACGCAAGTCAACCCGTAGAGCGAGCAGATAACTTGGAATACCGCAAACAACCGTCTGGCGCCGTTTACTGTTCAATGAGTCCATCTTTTTGAATCACGCAGTGTAATAAACAACGCTCTCACAGTGTAAAGTTTTAGTAATACTACAGGGTGAGTCCTTCGCTAGATGCCCCAAACTATTGTCTATAAAAATGATGTTATTGAGATAATGACTTGAACATTTATATATACATACCGGGAACGGTGCAAAACAGGAACTGCTCATATTCGATTCTGAAACTGGTCTCCTTTCATATCCAACACACTTGAATGCATTTCTCCAAATTCTGGAATACTTTTCCCAAAGTGTCGAAGTTGACGACTTGAATCTCTTGACGTATTGCGTCTTTGATTTGTTCGATTGTGCGGGGTGTATTTTTGTACACTTTGCCCTTCAATAGGCCCCAAAGAAAAAAGTCGGCAGGTGTTAGGTCGGCTTCCCCTTGTCTCTAACTTTTTAACCAATTTCTGGATGCAACACGTCGATGGTGCATGTCTTTCACCAAATTCCTTTCGAAATGCCGTCTGGCATGCTTTAAATGAACCTGTTTGCCAGTATTTACGAAAGAGAAACCCGCTATGTTCGACTGTATACATTTTCACTCACGCGGCATTCGATTCAAAATTGCCGAAATGCGGGAATGCGCAACACAGGCAAATGCAAGTCATAGGATCAGTCCAAATCGCGGGGAGGTCCATGCTGTTTTCCACTGTTGCCGGTACGTGTATACGGTATAAATTTTTTATTGGGCCTCTAGCACAATCGAACAACTCAAAGACGCTATACGCCAAGAGATTCAAGCCGTCACCATCGACACTTTGGGAAAAGTATTCCAGAATTTGGAGGAACGCATTCAAGTGTGCTTGGATGTGAAAGGAGACCAGTTTCAGCATCGATTATGAGCACGTACTATTTTGCATCGTTCCCGGTAGGTGTATATAAATTTTCAAGTCACTATCTCAATAACATCATTTTTTATAGACAATAGTTTGGGGCCTCTAGCGAAGAACTCGCCCTGTATAAACCTATTGCCCTATATATGTATTGCGGATTTAGTTTGCCCAGTTTCACCAGACAGTAAGTTCACATGACGCACAATATCGCACATAAAGAACTTTTATCGTCCTGAATACGGTCTCGATGCTTTCTAAGAGATTATAACCTGTTTGCAGCGCCGAAGCAAAATCTTGGAGACCACAAATTTAAAGATGATTGCGAAGTGGAAATAGTATTGACATTATGGCTGATAACACAACATTCACGGGCTTCTGGTCAACAGGGTGTAGAATATCGCATCCCACAAAATGACGAATGTCTTAACTGCGATGAGGAGTGGTGTAAAATTAGTGGGACAGAAGGGGGTACGACCAAAAAGGAACTGTAATTATTAAGACGCACTATCAAGAATGGTATATATGAAACTCACTTGTGCATAACTGTCACTCGCAGAAACAGTACGTTGTAAAAATACTGGCCGATTATCCGCTACGCACCGACTGCCGGAAAATATGAAACAACTCACAGCAATCGCAAATGTTTGTTTAAATCAAGTCGACACTTGCTGCTGCGCTCCTACCGCTCGGCCATAATTAAAAGTCAAACAAGTAAACCAAACACGTTTAGAAAGAGGGTTAAGAATGTGGTTATAAGCAACGGAATTCAAGTGGGGATTGAGTGTAAATAAGTGATGTGATGTGAAGTGTAGTGATATGGAGTAAACTGATGTGATTTATGTCAAGTGATTTTATTTTGAAAGGAAGTGAAGTGAGTTACGGTGAAGTTCATGGGGACAAAAGTACCATGTACATTAGGGTGACCTTATACTTAGGGTACTTGATTGTGTTGTGACTATTTCATTTGGGTATCTCTTGTACTGTGGTTGTTTTAACTTGTTGTTTAATATGTGGGTGTGTGTATGTGTAGGTTTTGTAATGTGTGGGTGTGTGTATGTGTGGGTGTTTTGGTAATATGTGTACTTGTATTGACTGTGTTTTGTATTGTTTGTACTGTGTTTTTTTTATTGTTTCGTTTATGCATATTTATTCCCATTTATTTTGTATGATCTAGTGTAAGGACTACTGCCACCGCCTGACAAATTAATTGCAGTAAGTAAGTGAGTAAGTAAGTAAATAAATAAGTAATAATAATAATAATAATAATAATAATGTGACTTGTATTCGGTATCGCGTCACATACCCTGGTGAGTGCACCCGAGAACGAATGCTTACCACATAAACCGGTTGTCGAAACCGCGTGATAGTTATTCTCTTGATGCTTCGAACAATACTTGATTATTGGCCTATTTGTACAGACATTAGTCGAAGGAGCGCGGTTTTACAGTTGCAAATAAGGAAATCAAAATACAACATAATTTTCTGGTGCAATGGAAAGAGGACATTTTCTTGTTTGAGACCAAAAATAAAACAGCAAATGAGTAAAATATTAACTGACACAGTACGCTTACATAAACTCAATTTAGAAACAATCTTAACGTAAACGCAGGTTTTGGCAACACACTCAGTACCTCCCGCCCTTCCCGCAGGTATATATATGGCCCTCATACTTCTCCTGTTCTTCCATCATCTTATTCTCTTCGGGCCAGCGCATCTTTCTTTCCACACACCACTTTATCTTCATTTCCAGTAACAAGACACGGACGCCCAATATCGCACAGCACACAGCATCGGTCGGAGTAACTCTCCAATTTACAGCAGCTAAAACATGTTATAAGTCTTCCACACACATAGAGAGAAGCCAGTCACGTAATTACTTCTCCAGCTCATGAGGCCCAGGACTTGGATCTGCACTGCATGCGTCTGAATTAGTAAATCAGCATTATGCAGACTATCGACGAAGACCCAGTACGTTTGTACTTACTACTTTTCGCATTTAACGGAGCAGAACGCAGTAAAATTAGCATTCCCACCCTTACAAGTTATATAGACACAATGTGTAAATGTAAATTTAATATTACATACTCATCATTTTGTCTGTTACGCCCTAATCCACAGCGATAAGCACCGCTCACTAATTCGCGGAAAGTGTTAACAGCGCCAAGGAGAATATCTCAATGCAGCCGCGTCTCAGAGTCACAATTATAGTTCGCTTTGTAAGAAATACCTCAGTTACATAGAATAATAATAAATCTAGTACTCCCCTTGCCCCTTCGTTTTTTGTATGTATTCAAAATGGTGTCAAACGCTTCAAAATTGAAGGTTTAGACAGGCCGAACAATACAAAGTCGAAAGGACACGATGCCAGGGGGCCGAATTACATTAGATTCGGCCACAACTCACAGGGATACAAAACTTGATCTCTCGCTCTATGGAAACAAACGACTGTGCAGGAAGCTAGATAACAAGGACGTGGAAGGTACTTGGATTTCAGACATATTACAAAAGAAACGACTCAAAGAAACTGCAATTCGAGTAGCTTCACAATTTCTCTCCACTATCGGACATTAAATACAAGTCCATAAAATCACGAATATGGTGAGCCGGTATAGGCATGCAATGAGCATTTCGAAATGCACACAGAATTCAGCATTTCTTTGACCGTGTTTTGGTTCTCTTCCTGTCTTCGATATTCAGCCATGTGTCGCCTAACGACAGGGATACGTTCTGAGAAATGCATCGTTAGGCGATTTCGTCGGTGTGCGAACGTAACAGAGTGTCCTTACACAAACCTAGATAGCACAGCCTATTACACACCTAGGCTATATGGTATAGCCTATTGCTCCCAGGCTGCAAACCTGTACAGCATGTTCCTGTAGCGAATACTGTAGGCAATTGTAACACAATAGTATTATAATATTATGGGACCACCGTCGTATATGCGGTCCGTCTTTGACCGAAACGTCGGTATGCGGCGCAAGACTGTCTGTTGACATACACACTTTAAAACGCAGTACAGGGTCCCGTGTGTAAAGCCAGGCTAGCCTTGTGAGTAACGGAAATGGCAGCCCAGCTTCAATCCCAACCACGAGAAGAAATACATCTGTTCAAAATACCACGTCTACATCGGATATAGGGCCCTTTCAAGTCTCCACTGAATGCTGAGGTTAAGAACTCGTGGAGCTTTACCTCCATTCCCCATGTTTCATGACAAGGTATATTCAAGCGTGGAGCAATTTTGCCTTTACCTCTATAACGGGGCCGTATCAGCTGAAATGTATTCTGCGTGTGAGCTTGGGGCATGCAACGGGACAAGGAACTAGTGAGATATCGAGCGAGTGCCACGAGGCTTACCCCTAATCTCGGATGGAGATGGTAGGGCGGTTCCGACTGTAGGTTACAGTTACACTCACATGGCAACAAGAAGACGAATACTAGGAATATACATATTATATACTGTTATGTACTAGAATCAAGTGAAACATTACTTTCCGTCGAAATTACCTCATTTAATTCATAAATAACATTATCAAGCTATATATTGCGACTTGCCTTACGCCACCCCAAACAACTCAATGCATATAACAATATAAACAACTACCTAGATGCAACAATAGCAATTCATTAATGATTTCAATCAGCTCAACATGTTTCGGGCGATAATTTCGCTCATCCTCAGGAGCACTAGACTGTGTTTACAGCTTATGATATAATGCACCGACGATGCTGCCGGTTGGCGGCATCGTCGGTGCATTATATCATAAGCTGTAAACACAGTCTATTGCTCCTGACTTTGGGCGAAATTATAGCCCAAAACATGTTGAGCTGATTGAAATCATTAATGAATTGCTATTGTTGCATCTAGTTGGTTGTTTATATTATTATATCACTGATGCATGGTCACACAAACATCAAACTCAGTGCAATATGTTACATAACTACCCATTATGGTTAGCAAGCAATAACAGTACAAAACACTACTTGGAGACCTAATTATAATAGGTAAAACAAAATACGAAAATTGACTTTCAACCTGATAACGTCAATCGACGATCAAAATACACACAGCAACAAGATCGAATTCTCTACTGGAAGATGTCCTCATACAAGAATAACTTATAAAACAACAGACAATAACCGCTGTCAGATGCCTTAAAGTTCAATACACAATACTCTGAGCGCATAAGAGTAAAATTTCAATACAAGTATTATGCTGTGCATAGTACCATGTATCGGACCTGAACATACGAAAGTGTACAGTTAGTCAATAAGTGAAAACCGTTAATACAACTTACTTTCACTTACTACACTAATTACTCGAGAGCACAACGGGAGGTCAAACTTTAAAAATATACGAAAGTGTACAATTACTCGTAAGTATAGAAGTTTACATTACCGAGCTGTATCCACTGTACATTTTACGAAAATGTGATACACCATTTAGAATATATCTGTCACATCAAATACGACACAAAAGCAATTTACTCTTTACAGTTACGTATTTCAGATTGAAGGCCTGAGTACGGTATACCATACACCATATACCATATACCAGTCTATTATTTAAGTATTATTGATTAATAAAATAAGGTACCACTGACCAAAAATAATATGTATTCAATTTCACTATAACATTAAAACTTACAATTTCTAAAATGACAGGCAATTATGCAATGGAACTCTGCGTTCCAAAATCTACAGTTTCTTCTGCATGTTGCGTGTAAACAAGCAGATTACAAAATTACATCTTAATTCGTGTTGTGTTTACTTCTATTCGTAGTCTGTTAAAAAAAAAAGATTACAGAATGGGAATAATTCGTCACAGAATGAACATACTGAAGCTACTCGGTGAAAGGGGTTGACACAAAACAATAAACTCAGCGACGTAGTTGGTAGCATTTATGTTCATTAGCCTAATTTCTTTCCCGGGGGTAATCATATTGTGTGTATGCGTGTGTCTTTGAGTCCTCACATTTCCACGTTTGAAACAGTAGACCGATTTTCAAGTTACTTGGTACAAAGACACACTTAAATCCGCCCTTCGATGGAATTGAAAACAGCAATATGGCGGACGCGCGAATCTGGGAGACGAGAACGACAATGCTCACCCTTCACATCAGTGATGAAATGAAGTACAAATGGCAGATATTGATGAAGAATGGAAATATGTTTGAAGTGATATTATTGTAGAGGTAAAATTACAAGCCCTCTGCAGAGCAAATATAGTCTACGGCTCTTGGTTCACTGGATACAAAAAAAAAAGACACTTAATTAAGTATGTGGAATCTGTTAGGAAGACAGGCACTAATACAACTGCACATGTTTGTGAGTCAACTAAAAACATGGCGACAACTCGAAAATTAATAATAACAGTAATAACAATAATATTAAAGGACTAGAAATCTATTCAATAAATTTTGGAGTTCTGCGTAGTTCTGTTTTTTATTTGGGAGAATGTACTATGATCACATCCGGTAATGCGATCCTGCAAAACAAACTTACAATGTCTTCAGATGATGTTCAGACAGAATATTTCTAAATGTTACAACTTATCACGAAGCATGGAATAAACGTTTAGGTATGATGACGACTATTATTATGACCATTATAGATGAATAATAATAATAATAATAATAATAATAAGTAGTAGTAGTAGTAGTTTATTGTTTTGGCTGGTAATTTAGTGTGCTTTAACTCACATCCTGAAGCTGATGCGCACACTTAAGAATGACAGTTCTGTTTATATGATAAAGTTTCTTTTCAAGTATCAATTCATTTTGCTTTTCACTCTACAGTAAATTTCAGTAAAAATACTTCAGTTTACATTTCGGACGTGTTTTACTCGTATTACACTTTCACATGGATCTTGATGTAGAACTGTGTACCGTTCATTTTGTACATTTTTGCTTTATTTGTCCAACGCATGCAAAACATATGTTAACTAACAATTATTTGTTTCTTACAGGTTTCGATGTGTATATATCATCCTCAGGGATTTTCTGATTATGTGTGCTAAAGTTACAAAATGAATAAGATGGAAACATTTGTACAAGTGGTTGTTACAAGGAATTAATTGATTAAAACCATTAAAAACATAAGATATGTCAGGCTGTATTCGATTTTAGTAACTTCAGCTGCACATTTATATAGTTATTCAAAATTTTTGCTTGTTGAGCTTGCTGACAAATCTTACGATGTTTTTAATGGTTGTAATCTATTCCGCACGTGTAAAAACCACGTGTACAAATGTTTACACTTTATTAATTTTGTAACTTTAACATACATAAAAAGAAACTTCTTGAGGATGATGTACAAACATCGAATCATCTAGCAGTGCTGTACGAAACAGATATTTGTTAATATCTATTGTGCATACGTTTGACAAATATAGTAAAAAAAATTTCACATGGAGTTCAGTCAATATGGGTACGACAAAAGTGATCACACACTTTAAAATTTGCAAACACTGCAGTAGAGTGAAATTAAATCACTGAAAGTAGTGAATCGAAATATTGCAAACGCAGTTGTTGAGTGTTCCAAATATTATAGTATAAAGGTAAATACCTCTTCCATCGCTCTGCATAAGTATAGTTAAATTTGTGTACAACTATCTAGATACTGACATAAAGATAGCCTGTCTTTCATGTTTGTTATAACAACGTCCATTATTGTCACTTAATGCTCTCACTACGTGTAAAACAAATTTCAGTCTGAAGCCTACAATGTCAACAAAGAGCAATGAAAATAAAAAGCCTTGAAACTTAATTACGATCGTTACTGTCGCTGTGAAATTCTATAACACCTCTCCTCGATAAATTGGGTTCTCACGACACGGTTCAACTAGACAAGTGTCAGAGAGCTGTCAGCAAAACACATCGCACGATAAAGGCCCTTATATCAACAAACCTTTCCATTCTAGACAAGCGTAAATGAATTTCTTTTTCGCTTTCTTTTTTTTTTCTGTATCTCTCTCTTTTAACTTCATTTTACGGGTTAGTGAAGTGACTGAGATCTGGTTTTGAAAGCTTCAGGGACACAGGATATATATATATATATATATATATATATATATATTCGCTTGTAATGGAGACAAAGATAATTAATTAAATTAAGGGAATAAAAAATAATCCAGGCAGTCAGCACTCAAGCGCACAAGGTAAGTCATTACCCTTCATGGTCCTGATACATCGTTCCAAATCAGTACTTGGCAGTTTTATTGTTTCTTGTTTAAAGGACTACTGTGCCTAATCAAACAAACTGGAACCTTAAAACGCACACGTACACACAAACACCGTATATATATATAACTCAGTTCATATTATCAGTACTCACACTGCTCGAACTGACACTCTGTGTGACTCGGTGCAGGAATGCAGCCGTGTACATTCTTCGGAAAAGTCTATTATAAATAAGGAACAGATATGATGATCTCAGGGATCTGTAGAAACTTTACGTCAGAGAAACTTCTTACGGGTTTAACTACTCAAATCGATCTTTAACCTAGTCAAGAAATTCCATAATTTTTAATATTCTCACTAAGCTGTTCACAAGTAACACCCACAACGTCCTTTCCGGATCTACATGAATCTAGTCCATAACGCTCTCATGTTTTAAAAGCCAATGCAATATTATCTTCTAATTTTTGCTTTTCTTTATCATGCGTGCTATACGTCACATCCACATCAATCTCCTTCATTTTAAGTCCTTTAGGGTAAAAGTTCATTGTACGAATATAACTAAATCGGAGGTGATTCCTGACGTACTCTCATTTGTTCAAGCAATAATCTCAATATCTTTGGAACCCTTGTGACTTAACATGAATTATCGCGAAAGCTCTGTAAAGCAAAAGTGTAAATTTTGGATAAAAATAAAACCAAACGTTTTAAACAAGACTTTTGTTTAAAATGAAAAAATAATGCATACGTATAAAGAATACAATTTTATTTTTGGCGCTTCACACTGAAAACAAACCCAGCGCTATGCACAAAACTACGGAGATGAAAACAAACACGTCAATTAAAAGATAAGAAAAATTTATTTAACAATTTTATGAAGCAAATATGCTTCCGGTACCACAGAAAGTTGCCCACGAAGCCCCACTGTGTTAGAGTGTACTCACTTTAAGGTACCATTTCGGAAAAGAATTTAAGAAGGTTATAACAGAGCTGTGTGGGCCAGGTAGCTCAGTCGGAATAGCGACTGAGTACGGGCTGGACGGTCCGGGATCGAATCTCGGTGGGGACGAGATTTTCTGTCCGTCCAGACCGGTCCTGGGGCCCAACCAGCCCCCTGTAAATGGGTACCGGGTCTTTACCGGAGGTAGAGGCGGGCGGGGCGTGGGGCTGACCCCCCAACCCATCTAGTGCCGAAGGTCATAAAAAAGATTAGAGCTATACCTCTATTCACCCTAAGGGCCTGCGTGGCCTACAAAAAGGGTGAAAACCTACCTATAACGTAGCTGCAATTCTGAAACTTTATTAGACACAGCAAATTCACACATAGAAATGCAGAGGGATCCATTCTCAGAATAAATGTGGCGTATAAGCAACGTTTTAATATTGTCGTGTCTGCTCAATCTTAATTCACAAGCGACAACCATTTTATTTCTTTTCCAATCTTTGGCAATTTGTGTCTCACTATAACACGGGACATTCTCGGATTCCGGAGAAAAACGACGGTCTCCAAGTACCGATGGTAGCTGTCATATACTACAATCGAGGCCACTCAGAAAGGTGGATCATCCATATTGAGAAAGCTTTGAACCCTCAAATTAAGACCAGATGAACAATTATTAGCTTCTCAAGAACAACAGCGCTCTACGGATTCAGTTCGTTCGCTTTTTTTTTTTTGTTTGCTTGTTTGTTTGACAATGGGAATTGTGATTATTTGACTAACGTAAACTTCGTCTGAAGAGAATTTGAATCGGATTCATATAGCACAAGATAGAGTACAGTGGCGGGTTGTTGTGCCTTGGGGGACTAAGAAACCGTGAACATTCCGTGAATAAGTGACTGCTAGTATCACAAGACGGTTTCGACTCCACGAAGTTTGTTACTGAGAACTTTTTCTATTTCATAATAACAAATGTACTGCAGCGTCCGCACGGACGCATTTTTTAAATTTCTCCTATAAATTTACACCTTCATATCCCGATACAAAACACACCGACAACGAAACATAAGGATGCACTTATAATTATATACAGTACTGTCTGGGTGTCAGAAACGATGCTGCTTTCAATTCTGGTTCAAGATTTATATTTGAATGATGCCATCCCGTTGTGCAACTTAACAACATTTCATTGCAAAGTACCGTCTATACACGAAAATTGAATAGCAGTTGTAGTTTTACAACTGGCTAATCAGGCTACATGTTTCGGCCGTTTTATCCGGCCATCATCAGGTACTATGCAATAAAAAAATCTGGTTCAAGAGCTTGGAAAGGGCCAGTAAGTTCCTCCCAATTACTGATAATTCTTGGAACATTAACTTCATCGAATACCTTTACACTTCTCATACTTGAAAAGGACTTCCACAAGCTTACACATAAAAAAAGTTAAGCATCAATTTACTGACGGTTTACTGCGTACAGTGATCCCACTGCCCACTGCCAATAACCAACCACATCGACAGTGACATAGACCGCTGCCATCCAGTCTCAATCTATGTAGCGTTTGTAATAATTAATCATCCTCCGGAAGCAGGAACGTGGAGAAGAGGCTTAGCAATAATGAGTAGAAAGGATTACTCTCATCCCTCCTAATACCTTGCTCCCAATCACCAAGAGTGGAAATAAGTACCCGAATCTCGACGGCGTGTTTTTCCCAAGGCATTATCTGTGTTTCTGTATCCATTACTGGGTTTGATTTTCATGTGTTGCTATTGAAATCTATTTATGAGCTGATAAGCAGTATTGCATTACACATTCATCAATTCCCTTAGAGGATAATCTGAACAAGTGTCATCAGTACAGATATATGGCACGGGCACAGAACATATCTCATTCGTTTGCACATACTGCATTATAAATGTGCAATTGAAAGTCGTTTCAACCAGACACTTTACAGGAATTTTTAAATTATGTAGACTTACCAATGACTGTAGGAAAAGACTTTTTCCAGATATCCCCCAACAAGTTTTATTAGTTTAAACGGAATAAGATCAAAATTGTCCAACAAGTTAATGTAGTGAGTTGTACAGTACGTACAACAAAACATTAAAGTTATTCATTGTAAACATTCTGGGATTAAATTGAAGTATGCCTCCGGTATTGTCCTGTTATCACTCCCTGATTAATGTAATAACAAGAGGATGTTAATGAAGCTTGTACAATAATTGTAATTCTTATTATGTTGTTAAGTTCACAAACCGACCAAACTGATTTCATCAATATACCTTATGGGAAAAGACGTGTTCTTGACAAAATTAAGGAAAGAAAAAAATTTGGAAATGCTTGACGTTTACCAGCCTGAAAACAGTTAATGAGCCTGCAAATCTTTCGAACATCCTGAAGGCTACGACATACAACAATAATTTTTACAGTTGATTTGTACGAGTATGAGACGTGTCATCTCCTTCCAGGGCACATCGTGGCAATAAGGAGTTCAAACATTCTGACTTGCAGGGCTAAAGTGAGGAACTCATATTACATAACGAGGAATTCATAACCGTTACAGACCACTTAGTTTTACCTGGAGGGTACAATGTACTAAACAGTGTGGCTAGAAAAAAGGGAGAGGGGGAAAAGACATGATTTTGGTTCGGAATATTCATGGTAAACATTCATTTGTAAAACGGTGGAAGGGAAGATAGTATTAAAACAGAACGGGGTGGTTGGAAGTTGTGGATCACGCTCAACAGAGGGCTTTGGTATTAACGTTTTGAACGTTCGAATTCTGTTAGTACTGAGTTAATTGGTCACTTCGTGAGCTAGTCAGTTAAGATACGTTACACATAAGTAGCCTGTTTCCATACACAAAACACGAATAACGCTGACAAGTCGAGGAGATTAACGCACTTATTAACTCGAGAATGTACTTCTGCAAAGGTGTAATGTAACTACATTTTCTACACAGTACGTAAAACTTGCTGTCTTTACGTCTGCCTCTCCCCGTTCAATAGATCCAGAAGAAATGAACAAAGAAATGATTTTTTAGAGGACATCCCGTTGTGTTACAGAACTGAAACTCAATCATCAAATTATTAGTTTCAGTCAAACACAACATTTTATTATTAATTTTAACTTACTGGCGACAAGTTTCCGTCGTTAGACTATCATTAGGTCATCCTTACCAGAAATTTAAAAAATCGGTTACATGTAGTGCATATGAAATTCAGTGTCATATGGGATCCCACAAAACTTACAACACCATTGTTAAAATGTTTGAACAGTGCAATAATTGAGAGGTTATATTGACTGTGATATATTAAGAGTTGTATGAAGAACTGAAACGAATTTGAAATTAAAACTGATAGACGATAAATATTTTTCTAGGCTGAACTAGATTAAAATTAAAAAGTTAATATATACGTATATATGTTGTCTTAAGTCACAGTTTTGTTAGGTGAAGAGTTCATAGTTTATCTCGTAAACGCCGCACAGTGGGCAGTGCTGTATATATTATTTGTATCTGCTCCGCGTCTCGTGTGTAAAGACGGATATCTATTATTTCCCTCACTGTAAATTGTTTTTTGTACTGTGATGAGGTAACAACCATAAGTTTTGCCGGTGTATTAGAAAGGCTCAGGCTTATACGTGTGTGCGTCTAACGTGGCGATTAGTGACTCGCTAATCGCCACGCTAAACTTAAGGTTGATACCTTATCACATTAAAAACTACAATTTACAGCGAGGAAAATAAGAGACATCCGTTGTTACAAGCAACGAGACGCGGAGCAGATACAAATAACTCTTTTTATTTTCATACAGTGCAACCACGAAAAATATTTATTATGTATCAATTTTAATTTAAAGTACGTTCCAGCTCCTCATAAAGGTAAAGAAGTCCCGTTACAGGCCTGCAGTGGCCCAGAGGGTTCCAGGAAGTTAAGGTTCCCAGATTACGTGACAATGACCCAGGATGGTGGTAAGGTTGTCAGCCTTACGCACCGGCCGCTTTTTACCCTCAGGAAATGCTCCTGGTACTCATTTCTGCTAGAGGCTGAGTCGACCCCAGAGCCATAGTGCGATCGGAAGGATTATGTCAATAAAAAATTCCAATGACACCAGCGGGGATCGAACCAGCGACCTTGCGATTTGTAGCACAGTAACTTAACCACTGTGCTCATACAACTCTTAATACAACACAGGCAATATAACCACTCAATTATTACACTGCTTAAACAGAATTTTAACACTTGTGTTGTAGGTTTTATGAGATCCCACATGACACTGAACTTAATATGCACTACATGTAACCGATTTTTTAAATTTCTGGCAAGGATGGCCTGATGATGGTCTAAGAACCGAAACATATCGCCAGTAAGTTAAAATTAATAATAAAATATTGTTGTGTTTGCTTGAAACAAATAATTTTATCATTGTCATTCAGCAAAGAAACAAGTACTTCACATGCAGTTATCCAGCTCAAAAACAGCAATAACAGGAACGTTCCCATACTGACACATAGCATTAGCTAACTCTATGGAGGAAAGTCCTGCTCAGAAGCAAACGCAAGCAATATTTACCTTTCTACGCAACCCGGAAGTCCATTACTCTATTTATCACACATAATCTTCTCAAAATTAATCTTAATATTACTCTCCCATAAGCCTAGACCACCCAAACGTTCTCTTTTCAGTCTTTCCCACCAGCACATTGTGTGGGTTTCTTATCCCTATCATCCGAGCTGTGCAAATGGCCCACCTTACCCTACTTTATTTGAGCGATTCAAAAAAAAATATCGGTAAAGAAGAGGCACAAAAATATACGCATGACATTGTCAACAGCAACACAGGAAGTTTATCTGCATGTTTGTACCCTGCATCAATGACGATTAAAACACTTTATTATCCAACAGATGCATAAATATATAATTCGTAGATATAATTAGAATTATTAAAAAATATTTAAAATTGCTCCAACATGTTTCGGATCACAAGGGACCCATCATCAGGGAGTTCTATACAGTCCTAGGCGAAAATTAAATTAAATTAAAATGACAGAACCGTTACTGTAATTTTAGCCAAGCACTGTATAGAGCTCCCTAATGATGGATCCCTTGTGATCCGAAACATGTTGGAGCAATTTTAAATATTTTAAATATTTTATAATAATTCTAATTGTATCTACGAATTA
>Ga0123352_10003226_pt1 | contig 23447 bp, 20 predicted proteins | sample TergutLab28metaG_FD_89700 | JGI IMG/M metagenome (GOLD analysis project Ga0123352, IMG submission 89700) | Labiotermes labralis P1 segment gut microbial communities from Petit-Saut dam, French Guiana - Lab288 P1 | ecosystem: Host-associated > Arthropoda: Insects > Digestive system > Gut ...
CAATATAACCCCCTGTAACCCATCAACGACAAAGGAGTGCATGATGACGAAAAGTAACAAAATCGTGACAATCGGCACACTTGGCGAGCGCATCGCCGAACTTCGCAACGAGCGTGGGCAAACACAGGCGGAACTTGCGGATGCACTCCATGTCAACCGGGTGGTTCTTGTGTATTGGGAAAAAGGCACACGGTTGCCCGACATACAACACATCATCAATATCGCCGATTATTTTCGAGTGCCATGTGATTGGCTCATGCGTGGGGTAACTTCCGAGAACGCCGACATCCACCGTGAAACCGGGTTGAGCAACAAAGCCATCGAAGCACTCAAAAAGTTTGAACACCACCGTGTCCAGAAGAAACAGCCTTGCTCGTTTGAAAAGCACTCATTAGTCACTGTAACCGGAAGTGTCAACAAACTTCTGGAAGAACTGCATGACTTGGGATATGAACACGGCGACACAGTTCTGCAAGCAATCTCCACTTATTTAAGCACCAACATTGAACTGGATGCGACATTCTCCACAGACTCATCAACCACTCATCACATTCTTGGGCGTGATATTTACACCGCACGACTTCTTGATATTCAACTTGCCCTTGTCCGCTTGAAGGAAGGTTTGGACGGTCGCAAGAACGCCAAGTAGTTTCTTTTCTTCTTCGTCCAGCGGTATCATCCTTGTGCCACGCATGAAAAAGCCGGGCGTGATAAACCGGTCCCAACTCTCCATCGTGAGAGTGTTCCTATGCGTGATTACCGATGCCGTCCCCAAGAAAGCAAGTTGAAGATAACTCATGTAGCAACAATGAATGTCTATGTCTTCACCGTGAAACTCGGCGTAGTGTAGGTAGTTTATCCCTTTCTTGTGCAGGACATGAACCGAAGCACAGAGCATCCCACCAGCGCCCACGGCACAATCGTTAATCTTGATGCGCCCTTGTTCCTGTATCCGCTTTTCGCAATCTTCCATCTGCATCTCTGCCATCATGTACGACAAGTGATATGGGGAAAAGAATTGCCCGAACCCCTTGGCTCTGGCTGGTGGGATGATGCCCATGTAAATCTCACCGAGATGGTCGCCGGGGTGGTCAATGGACTCTTTCAACATATCCACGACTAAACCATGCAACACTTCCATTTGTGCCTTGCCTTTGGTATCATAACGGTCAAGGGTCTGCTTGATTGCCTTGGCACGCTCGTTCCACTTCACTCGTGACTCGAACACCATGCTGGTGCGCAGAGCCATGACCTGCATAAGGTCTTTGAATACTTCTACCGTGTCTTTCTGGTAGCGAAAGAACTCAATCGCCTTGATTATCTTTTGGTGATGCTCTTTCATTCGGAGTCACCACCTTTTGACTCGCTCACCAGTTCCATCGCACGAGAATAAGCAATCTTGAACTTCTTACAAATCCAACTCGGCGTGGGTTTCACACCGTCCGCCTTGGCAACTTCCAAAACTTCATCAAGGGTAATCTCTCGGATACCCCCGGTGTTGTTGCGTAATATGTTCACGGCGAACTCGGCTTCCGCTTGGGTAGCGAAGAGTTCACCTTCTTGGTGTTCATACTTGCCAACATCGCTATCGGTAAAGTAGCAATATCGGCTGGCAAGGTTCACGCCCAGCACCAGACATTCTTTGACCTTCCACTCGTTGTCGTGCTTGTACACAGACCACGCTTTCTGTCCCAGTTGGAACTTCAATCCATTTTCGTTCGCTTTCATTGCGTATAGGCTGCCAAACTTTACTGGACTCGTCAATGCCAAAAGGGGCAATGTCACACACTGGCGACAATCTTGCTTTTCGGGGCAAAATGTAACAGTCCTATGCTTGGCGAGTAAAAAACCCATACAACACGCCCGACTCGGATTGTCCTTCCCAGCCAAGCAATACAAAAGCCATGTTCACTACTATTCGCCCATCACGGTAGATGAGCATATTCTCCATGACTGGTAGTCCATCGGCGGTCAAGCGGATATTCTCGCCATCAAGCGTGAACACCAACATTCCGGTTGCTTCACCGTCTTGGTCAATCATTGTAATCGTGTTTCCGCTGACGATGTAACTGTCTGTTCTTCCTTCCGGCAACAACAGTGCCAAAAAAGTCGCTCGACTCACCGCACCAGCCGGGATAGTAGTCCCATTGATTGCCATGGCTTCGTGCAGGTATCCGCCATCAAACACGAATGTCCCACCTGCTATGTTGGTTGGTGGTGTGGCATCGGTTCTGTCCATGTAAATGCGGAACGCTCTGGCATCTTGTGGGTTGATACCGTCCAGCAGAACTATGACATCTCCATCTCGTGCTATTCTTCCCATCGGCAGTTCTGTGTTCACCGGGGTGTAGTGTATGGTGCTGGCGTTGTTCAAAGTGAATGTTGCACCAAATGTATCGCCACCGATGTCTGTGAATGTAATGGTGCTACTCGTAACCACCAACTGCGTTATGAGTTCATGTTGAGCAAAGTCACCCAACAACGGACTGTTCGCCATCTGCGCTCTGGTAATCGTGACCGCATCCGAGCCTTCGCCAAGGACAATTCGCTGGGTAAACCATTCGCCCAGATACCACGCTTGTCCGTTACCATTTTCGTTGTCGGGGTCATCGCCACCGTTTCCATTGTTTCTTCCGCAACCCACAAGCATCACCGACATCACGACAACCAGCATTATCACGGCGAACACGCCCAAAACCTTTTTCCCGGCAAAAGCCATTTTCATCGTTAAAATCTCCTTGGCATCATTATACCTTGCTATCATCTTGGTAGCAAGTCAATTCGCTATCAAAATGATGGCATGGAAAACAATCACTCTAACAAGACAATCTTCAACGCACGCTACGGAAGGCTCATAGCCAAACTCGTGGAACTACGCAAGAGCAAAGGACTCACGCAACGACAACTCGCCGAGAAGGGCGGATACGACAACTGCTTTGTTGGGCGTGTTGAAATCCGGGAACGCCGTTTGGATGTTCTTGAACTCATCGACTATTGCCGTGCGCTTGACATCCCAGATGCTGATATCATGCAACTCGTACAGTCTGTCTTGAACGACAAATCATCTACTTGATGAATGTGCGCCGGGGATGAACTTCCGGTATTTTTCGGTTTTCATCTTCCCATCCTATCGGCTTCGTCAATACTCTCTTCCTTGGTTTCGGCTCAACCATCTCTGGTTCTGGTTCTTCAATCGGGTCGGGGATGATTTCCACGGCTTCTTGCTCAACAATGATTTCCGGCTCTAATGTGTCTTTGTCATCGTCTTCTTCGCAATCGTCTTTTTCGTAATCTTCGTACTCATCATCATCGTCTTCACCACTGCCCAAAGCATCAACCGCTTTCCTAAACTTATCCAAAGCCAACCTTGCTCGTTCTTTTTCTTCTGGCGTTCGCTCTCTGGGGATTGAGCCTTCACTTTCTTCGCAGTCATCATCTTTATCGCTTCTCAATGTTCTCAAAAACGCATCCAATTCCGCCATCTCTTTCGCTATTTCTTTTTCTTCCTGTTCTTCTTCCGGGGTAACAACCTTACCTTCAAATAGCACATCGTTCAATTCGGTTCTGACAGCATCGTAGTTCGGCTTCTCAACTTCCTTTTTCATGCCACAGTTCTTGCATCTTCCGCCATACTCGTATTCGAGTTTCACAGCATTTTGATTGTACGATGAGTGCCGTCCATTCTTCAAAATGAACATAGCAACAGTCGAATCGCCTTCGTTTAATTTCCGGAACAAAACACTCTCCGCTTTTGCGTTGATGTCTTCGCACCCACTGTCAACGGCTTTTTGCAACTTTGGACTTGCATTTAACCAGTTATATAGGGTCTTGCGAGAGATGCCCATCTTGCCCGAAAGACTACGCAATCCTGTTCCGATTCTAACCCAATGCTCAATCAAGGCAAGTTGGTCATCTTGTTCCCATTTCTCCAAGTGCTTGGAGTTAATCGTTGTTTGTTGTTCGTCCATACCTTATTAGAGCATAGTTGACTCCGAAGTGATGGGCGACCAGACTCGGTTTGGTGTGTAATTTGGGTAATTTTGCAACGCAACCGGGAACACCACTCACAACACGCTCTAAAACGGCTTCACGCAGCCTGTACGCCACGCCACTGCTTTCCACGACAAAACCCCGACAAGAGTATTTGTTACATTCTGGACGATTGTAACAAGTTTTGCGAGTGCCATCAACTCTAATTCACGATGTGTCAAACGCTTCAAACGCTTACCTTGTTAGAGCAAAATCTGCTATATCCAGCCAATCACGCCCTGTTCTTTTTTATGTTTGCCCACTTGCTGTCAACCGCCCAAGCGATGTCCGTTCCCAGTGCTTCAAAGTGCTTCTTGCCACACGAGTATTTGATGTGTTCACTGGTTCGGTGTTGCAGGTAATCTGTCGTGCCTTTGGTTTCGATGACGAAATAGAAGTTCTCTTCTTTGTCGTTCTTGACATACACCGCCCAGTCCGGGGTATAACTTCCGATTGGTGTGTCTATCTTGAAACGCTCTGGTATCTTAAAGAAAAATTGCACATCATCATCTTTGTCCAGCGCTTCGGCGAATGGGCGCTCGACTGTTGCACTGTCGTAAATGATGTGGTCGTACAGGGTGGTGTTATTCTCGTTCTGCATCGCAACGGCGTTGTGTTCCAAGAACCCAATGATTGTCTTGGTATCTTCCAAGTCGAACACCTTAAACATCGAATACTCTTGACCTTCCACCTTGCTGTACTTCAATCCATCAATGCTCAACTTGCTCTTGTTGCGCTGGATGATGTCTGTCACCACTTCAATAAACCGTTGTGGGTTTCGTGCAAAGTCCGCAATGCGGTCGCTCTCAAACAAAATCTTGGCGATGTCCTTGCGTGGCATTTGGGTGTTCGTGCCAAGTTCACGCAGCACATCCGGCAGGGCGTTCTCTTGCTTGTACGATGCAAAGCGTGGGGAGATGGTTTCGGTCGCCACGACACCGCTTTTTTGAACATCAATGTTCGCTTGGGTCTTGGCGATTTGTGGCGCACGGATTGGGTCCATCTCTGTAATTTCCTTGATACAGTTCGCAATAAGTGTCGCAATCTTCATGTCGATGCGATAGATGGTCTTTTGCTTGATTTTATTCCACAGCGCCACAAAGCGTGGGTCAGCGAATAACTCATCTCGCCGTTTCACAGACACTTGTTTGCTTGCATCCTTGACCACAATGCGCCTGTCCGCTTGTTTCAGTTGCTCCACAATACGCTCTCGTGCTGGTTCAAGGAATGACGGCAAATCAACAGCGCCACTTTCAAGCGCCGTCTTCAATGTCGGCTTGGCTTTACCTTTGCTGTCGATGTAATTCGCTTCACGCAGGTGGGTCACAAGTTTCGTGGCTTCGGTGTGGGTAATGGTCTTTGTTTCACCCTTGACTTCGTATGTGTAGCCAATAAAGTTCTCGATGTCGATGATGCCGAACTTCACGCCTGTTTCTTCTTCGATTTCTTTCTGCAACTTGTCGGCGAACTCGGCGAAGGACTCCTGCGCAATGATATGCAGGATGTTCAAGCGCTTATCGTCAATCCTTGTCCCTGTCTGGTCAACGCACAATCGCAACCCACGCCCAATCTTTTGTCTTGCCGTGAATGTTGTCTTGTTTTCAATCAGTGTGCAAATCTGAAACACATTACTATTATCCCACCCTTCTTTCAGCGCACTGTGACTCCAAATAAAGCGTAGTGGGGTTGCAAATGACAGCAACATTTCTTTCTCACGCATTATCAAACTGTATGTGTCAACATCATCCGCCGTATCCCCACGAGTATCCTTACTCACACCTTTCTTGTCTTGCGAAAAGTAACCGCCGTGTACCTGTTCGGTCTGGTGCTTGAAAAACTCTCGCAACTCGGCGTACTTCGGCAACACAATCAGTTCGTTATACGCACTCTCAAACATCTGGGCATACACGCCTTTCTTGTCATCACGGTCATAGTCACGGTACTTCTTAACTTCGTCCACAAAAAACAGCGACAGCACCTTAATCTTCTTGCCAAGGTACACCAACTCTTTGTCCAGATGAGTTTCAATGGTGCGTTTGATTTGCTCTCGCTTGAACGACATCTCATCAAAACTCCCGATGCTCTCACCAAGCGCCAACGGCTTGTGTCCATGCACGAACCCAATGTGTTCACTCCCAGCGGTGCAGTCAATATAATCAATGTCGTAGGTTCGGTATATGTCCCTGTCTGTAAGGAACTCCAAGTCGGCGTTCGGCTTGACTGTAATTGTCTTGCGACTCACCACGCCGGTCTTCTTGTCCTTGATGTCAACTTCAATCTTTGCCGAGAAACCACCTTTCTGTTCCACCGAAATCAACTTGATATACGGCTTATTAAAGTCATCCACAAGGCGAGTGTTCGCCACCACAATCTGTTTCACAATGCCTTGCTGGTACGCATCAACTGGGGTAAGGCGATACAGTGTGTTTATCTTCTCTCGGTGCGTTGCGGAGTAGCGCAGTTCCATCAGTGGGTTCAAACTCTCAATCGCTTCACGGTCTTTGCTTGTACGGTCAACGGATTGGGGTTCGTCAATAATGATGATTGGGCGACACTCTCTCACATATTCCTTGGCTGGCTTGACCATCTTGCGGTCGTTGATTTGGTTGAACAGGTTTTCACTCTTCTTGAACGCATCAATGTTGATAATCATCACTTCAAGGTTCGGCGACTCGGCAAAGTCACGCACTTCGTTCAACTTGGCGCTGTTGTAGATGAATGGGTCCAGAGCAACACCGTCATACTCACGGCGGAAATGTTCTCGTGTGGTTTGCATCGACTTGAACACACCTTCACGGATAGCAATACTCGGCACAAGGATAATGAACTTGTTGAACCCATAGCGCTTGTTCAACTCCAAGATGGTTTGCGTATACACATAGGTCTTCCCAGTCCCTGTTTCCATCTCGATGTTGAACCGCAACTCGTCATTTGTCAGAGTCGTCACTTTCAACTTGTTCGCCACCTGCACGGCTTGCATGTTCTTTTCAATCTGGGCGGAATCAATCGTCAATGTGTTCGCATATCCAAGCGTTTCAAATAAGCCATTGGATATGGTAAAAGCATCCTGTCGTCTATCTTGTCCGACAAGCAACTTCGCCACGCTCTCCACGGCATCTATTTGGAACTGTTGTTTCTTGAATTGTAGTTTCATTTGTCACCGCCATATACTCTTCGATTTATTGCCTGCAATTCATTCAGGGTAATACCTTTAATGTGTGCTTCGATTTCCAAAAGCGCAGGGACAAAACCCAACAATTTCTCCCTGTAATCATGTACATTTTTAATTGCCTTTTCAAGTCCGTCATCATTGTTGATGGATACTTGCTTTTCCAGATACTCTTTCACAAAACCATCCCCGATAAAAAAGCGCATGAAGATGGTATGCAACTCTCCTGCGAAATGGCAAATACTATCCAGTATTGGGGCAAACTCTTCCGAAACATATCCTTGTCCTACTGTTAATTCTATTTGAACTTCCGATAAAATCGAGCAGCGTTCACTAATGCTTCTGATAATTTCTCCCATCTGCTTTCTTCCATTCTTATCTGCGATAATCTTGGCGAACTCATCGGTTGATTTCGGGAACAGTTCCAAACTTTCCACAAAGCCGAGCATTTTATATATTGACCTGTACATTCTCTCCAAGTAGGGTCTTTCATCAATCCGTAATTGGCGCTTTTGCAATTCTGTTTGCTTTCTGCCTAATCTTATACCGTGTACTATAATCACGACCGTAAGAACTGTTGTTGCTATAACGCCCATTAAGGCTATCAAATCTCCACAACTCATTTCGCCACCCCCAGTAGATAAGGCATCACAGCAATCGTTGCATCCACACCCTTATCCAACACCCATTTGGACGCTGCCTTGACCTTCTCCCACAATGTCTTCTTGTCCGCACCTTTGAGTTTTTCAATCTCCAACAGCATCTTATTTAGTTCCATCTTCTCGCTGTCCGATAACCCTTTAACATCCGATACGGCTTCCAGCGTGTTCACAATATCAATGTTGATTGAGATGGTATTGGTGTTCTGGTTTATGACCTGAACATTGACACCGCTTTGTGCCTTTTCTCTCTTGGCTTTCGGCTTCTGTCTGTCTTCGCACAGGTCTTCCAAGTATTGTTCCAGTTTTGCCACAACTGCTTTCATGTGGTCATAGGGACTTCCTGCTCCCAACAAAAATGATGGGTCATTCGGCACTTCCAAAAACCTTTTAACAACCGCCTTCTCGAATTGTATCTCGCCAGAGTACGAGCCAACGACATCTCTTATCCATATCTCCGCTGGTTTTTCTTTTCTCTTGTGTAACCACTTTTTTCCTTCTGCAAGTTGCTTTTGTACACGAAGAATTGTATTCAGATTTGGTATGGTACTGTATTCGTCAGCAAGAGCATTGAACAATCGCATTGCATCTTGCTGGTGATAGCCAGTGTGATTGAACGCCTTTTCATCAACAACGACTGCTTTGAAACTTTTGCTAAAATCTTGGTTTGTATGGACAAACTCGGAAAACGCTTCTTCGTCCCAAGCAAAGTCTGGATGTGCGTGGGCGAAGTTACCTGCCTGCACCTTTAATTTCTGTAATTTTTCGATTTGGTGGATTGTCATACGCCACCGCCTTTTTTTAACTCGTAACTATCCCACAAAAACCTAACAACAGTGATGGCACTACTTACTGCTAACTTTGCGTGTCGCTCTTCGAGTCCTTTGTAGGTCGCAGACTTGCCATGACCGCCACCATAAGAGTTGCGAAGTTCAGCCATACCTTTTACAATTCCAGCAAAGTTGCCAAGGATTGATTTAAGCGTTTCAGCAAGCGGTTGGTCGTCCTTGATGCTTTCCGGCGTTAGTTTCAACTTTGTTCGCACCTTCTTCATAAGTTCGCCCATGTCATCAGTCTTTTTATATGTTTCGCCAAGTTCATCAAGTATAGTTTTGCAGCAACTCTCCACAAGTTCTTTGGCTTTGCCAATCGCTTCTGTTGGGTTTTCCTTTTGCATGGTCAACATCAACTCAATCTGATTTGTTATATACTCACTGTTGAACTTTTCTTTTATATCGTCCGCACTAAAAGGGGTTACTCGGTCTATACCATTCACAAAATCGCTCAACGGCATGAACTCTTTTCTGATTTGCACTCTGCGGTCTTGATAGCCACCAAATGACTGCATGGAACGAAAAAATGATACTGCATCATAATTGCTTTTGATACAACTTGGAACTCTGCTCTTAATCTGGTGGTCGGTTATTCTCATCAATTCTGTTCGTATTTCCTTGAACTCTTTGTTTGCGGAGTTATAATCGCCACCAGTGGCTACGCTGGTTAGAAAACTTATTATGTATTCAACTCTATCATTGTCAATCACCATCGCCACCCCCTTAAAACAAAATCAATTTCTTCTCACGCTTGTCGAGAAGTTCCTGTGTGTTAATCAATACATTCGCATCGGCAAAGCAACGGTCCACGAAGATGTACACGCCAAAGTCACCGTCCACCATTTTCTCGATGTCGGCGAGTGGTGTGTTCGGAGTTAGGCATATCGCAAGTCGATACTGTGGGTCGTTTGCGATGTGGACGGTTGTGCCACCGAATTTCTGTGTCGTGACCGGTGTTGTGAGTTTCAATCCGTACTTCAACAGGATTTCGTACACCACATCCATGTCTTTGCGCCCATCTTCAAGGTAGAAGATGTTGTCCTTGATACGTTGTTGGATTTCGTCAACATCGTCCGTTGGGGCGCTGTTCCATTTCTTCAAGTTCGAGATGTCGAGTTTGAATACTTTGAACCCGACATCAAGGTTCGCCGTCAACATCGGGTTTTCGTCCTTGATTTTCTTTCCGGCACGGCGGATGCGTGCCTTGCCGATATCGCAGATAGTTCTGAACCCTGCGTTGTAGGCTTCTGTGTTTTCTTCCAACAGTTCTGGAAGTTGCACCATGACAAAGCGGCGACTTCCACCATCTTCTGCGTTCAACTGCATTACTGCATGTGCAGTAGTAGCAGAACCGGAAAAGAAGTCAAGCACGACATCATCTCCCTGCACATTCGCCAACTTGATTAGTTCTTTCACAAACACAACCGACTTTGGGAAGTCGAAGTATTTTTTGCCATCGAACACAGCGGATAATTCTGGTGTTGCGTTAAAGTTTCCGTACTCCTTCGCCACAAACTCCAATGTGTTGTATGGGTTAGAGCGCTCGATTGGCTCTCCGTTGTTATCCCTGTATTCGTAAGATTTCGCATAGACCTTGTACTTGCCATCCTGTTTCTTGAACACAATGTAGTCGTTTTCAAGTCCCCATTGCAATTTTTCCTTGCCCCAGCGCCAACACCATTTCTTGTCATGGAAACCTTCGCCCGGATAAATGTCAACTCCATCTGGTCCCTTGATTGGGTAGTTCAAACTGTCGCTATATTGGATACTACTTTTGTTCAACTGCGAAACATAGAAACGCCCACGCTCTTCCACATGGCTGTCGGTTTCTTTGTACAGACCATCTTTTTCTTCGTCTGTCTTTTGCTTCTTACTCAACGCCAAGTTGCCGATGTTCTTTGCGTATACCAACACATATTCGTGGAACGCAGCAACCGTCTTCGTGTCATGCTTTCCAGAGTTAATTGTCCTGCGTATTGCCTGCGCTACAAAGTTGTCTTCGCCAAAAATCTCATCACCCAATTTGCGCAGGTTTGTCACTTCGTTGTCGTCAATCGACATGAATATGACCCCATCTGGGCGGAGTAACGAGCGTGCAAGTTTTAATCTCGGCATCATCATGTTCAGCCAGTTGGTGTGGTATCGTCCACTCGTTTCTGTATTGCTCTTGTTTTGTTGACCTGTGATTTTCTTGTAGTTCGCTATGTTGTCAGAGAAGTCATCTTCGTAAACAAAATCTGACATCGTGTTGTAGGGTGGGTCTATGTAAATCATCTTCACGCTGTTCTTGTACGACTTCTGCAACAACTTCAAAACTTCAAGGTTATCGCCTTCAATGTACAAGTTCTCGGTCGTGTCCCAATCTTTACTCTCGCCGGGCGCAGGGAGAAGTGTGCCTGTGCTTTGCAACTGGGCAAGGCGCATGGCATCAAACTTGCCACGCCAGTTGAACTCGTACTTTTCGTTCGACTTCTCGATATGCTCACCCAGTACGGCTTGCAACTTTTCAAAATCCACCCGGTCTTCGGTGAACACTTCTGGCATGATTTGCCTTAACTGTGCAAGAGTTTCCGCAGTGATGTTTGCGGACATGCCATCCATCTTCGTTATTTTCATCGTTTTCTCCAACGCCACCGTCTTATGTGACATTAAAGTATAGCATAACCTTTTACCAACCGCAACTAATACCCAGTAAAATAGTATAAATTTGGCGATTTGTGGACTTTCACACACGGTTTCACTCACAAATTCACACATAAAGGAGTTTGAAATTTAAGACCGCTGTTTTTATTAAAAGGGTGTCCGTGTTGACATTCTTTTTATTTGCAAGTGGTTTGCCTGTCGACCGCAAGCGGTACCCGACAGGCAAACCACCCCTACTATTGTTTCGTGGTGTCGTTTTGCACTCGTGACTATTGCAAAAGCGGTGTTGCCTAAAATGGCAGAGCAAAGCCGTGTGCGGTGGTTCGGCGTGCTAAAGCAACCGCCGAACCACCACACGCACAACGGCTTTTTGCCTTGCCCATTTTTACGACAACACACCTCGCTTATTGGCACACAAAAAATGTGAACACTTTATGTTTTCTGCACGTGGGCGAACCTACTAAACCGCAGTATATCGCCCACGTAAACACCGAGATTTATCTGCCTTGATTGTTGCGTATTCTTGCGAAATACACTATAATTCGATATGGACAATATCAAAGCAATCGTGCTTGACATAGACGGTGTAATCGTTGGCGAAAAAATCGGTTTCAATTCACCAGACCCACATAATGACGTAATCGCAAAAATGCGTCAATTAAGGGATAGTGGAATTAAAATAATCCTTTGCACCGCTAAACCACATTTTGCGATTCGTAGCATTATACAAAGTGCTAATCTTGACAACCCACATATAACAGATGGTGGTGGTGTTTTAATCAGTCCTATTAACAACGACATTATCAAGCAATACGTTATAGAAAAAGAGCAAGCAAAACGAGTTATTGAAATGTGTTTGCGAAATGGTATCTATGTTGAAGTTTACACTACCGAGAAATATATTGTGCAGAAAAGCCAAGTCAACAAAATCACACCACAACACACCCATATTTTACAATGCGAACCTGAAATCGTTGATGACCTGTTATCGCTTGACGAACAAATCACAAAAATAATGCCTGTTGTAAATGGCGAGAGTGAAAAAGCGAAATTCACGAAACTATTTAATGAACTTAATTCAAATCTTGCGTTAGCGTGGGGAATACACCCTGTTGCTTTGCCTTTATTGTTTGGAATTATAACCGCAAAAGGAATTACGAAAAAACAAGGTGCGTTGGATATTCTTGAAAGTTTGAACATATCAACTGACAATGCTTTGGGGGTTGGTGACAGCACAAGCGATTGGGCATTTATCGAGCCATTGAAATATGGCGGTGCTATGGACAACGCAAGCCAAGAATTGAAAGACAAAGTGTTGTCAAAAGGCACAAATGGAATTATAGGCGGTCACGTTGACGAAAACGGTATCAATGCAATATTTGACACAATCATAAGACAACCAACACAAGAGATAGTCAAGTTTGTTGCGGAACACATTTTGACCGAGTATGCGAAAAAACTACCGTATAAATTAGAACACATAAATTATGTAATGCGTAGAAGTATTTTGTTTGCAAATCAAATCAAAGACCAACAAATCAATATTGATATGGCATACCTTATCGGTGCTTACCACGATATTGGCGAACCTGTTGACCGAAAGACCCACGAACTTATAGGTGCAGAAATGTTGCGGAAAGATAAACGATTGCAGACATTTTTCACAAGCGAACAAATCGAAATAATGGCACAGGCGGTTGAAGACCACCGAGCAAGTGGAAAAACAGAGCCACGAACAATTTACGGAAAAATTGTATCAAGTGCCGACAGAACAACCGACCTTGATGATATGTTGCGTTTGACCTATGGTTTTAGAAAGCGACAAGGTATGACCGACCTTGACCAAATAATCGAGGACGGTTATCAACACTTGTGCGACAAGTTCGGCGAATGTGGTTATGCCATGAGCAAAATGTTTTTTAATGACCCAGAATTTGACAAGTTCAAAATTGAAACCGTTGCACTCACAAAAGATAAAGCAAAATACATTGAAAGATTTTTAATCGCGAATGGAATTAAAGGGGGCAAATGAAAAATTACTGGGACGAATATAATGCAAAGTTTATAACAAACGAAATACCACAATTAGAACAACGGAATAATTGGGTCGCTAAATATTCAAACATTTTGCAAGGTTGCAATTCTCCTATATTGGAATTGGGTTGCGGACAAGGAAACACGACTGCTTTTTTGGTTGATTATGGACGTGAGATTATTGCAACGGATATATCGACTGTCGCCATTAAACACACAAAAAAGTCGTATGGGAACAAAACCAAAATAACGACCATGCAGGTTGATTTAGAAAACAAATTGCCATTTTCCGAGAATAGTTTTCAAGTGATAGTTGCCGATTTATGTTTGCACTATTTTACAACGGAGGTGACAACTAAAATTATGAATGAAATCAAACGTGTTCTTAAACCAAATGGCTATTTGATTGCACGTGTAAATTCAAGCAAGGACGAATATGCACAAAAGGGCAAATACGAGATTGAACCAAATTATATAATGCTTAAAGATATACCTATGAGATTTTTCACTATTGAAGATACAAAGAAATTTTTTAGCATGATAGGAAATGCAGAGATAACCGAAACGATAATTATTTGTCATTATGAAAAACAAGCAATAGAAACTTGCGTGCAAAAATCTTAATCATCATATTTCGTATCGACCAAGGCGTCAGCAGACACATTAAAGAAATTCGCTATCTTTTGAATTTGGTGATAGTTGGGATATGATTTGCCATGCAACCAATTTGAAATGGTGGATTGTTTAACCCCCAATTTATTTGCAAGTTCCTGTTGCAAATATATCTCATGCTCGTCCATGAGTTCGTAAAGCAATTTTTGAAAATAGGTCATACGTAATTATATATCACGACCAAGTGATATGGCAAGCGAAATATATCACGATTGCGTAATATATTAGTATGAATACATTTGCGAAAATCTTGCGAGAATTAAGAGATGAAAAAGGACTAACACAAGTTCAACTTGCAAAGGAATTAAAGTTCGGAACATACACAGTAATTACAAATTGGGAAAGCGGAAAACGTATGCCAGACATTGAAAATCTAAAAATGCTTGCCGATTATTTTAAGGTATCTATTGATTATCTTGTGGGGCGCGAACAGTAGGGTTCTTTTCTTTCTCGGCTCAAAGGGAACATTGGGGTTGGGTGCGTTGTGCCGTGTTGGTGCGTTTTGTTTATTCCCTCGTCGCCCTGCCTTTTGGTAGCACACAGCCAAAAAACTTGCAAGGGTAAAGTGAACGTGTTGCCACGCCCTTGCAAGTTTTTTGTCTGCGTGCATTTTATGGGCATGGCGACGAGGGAACAAACAAAAGCGAAACCACTCTTTTAAGTTGGGTCGCCGTATTCTATGGCAGATGGATAATCAATTTCTTTTTCGCGCTTTTCTAGAATTTTCACAAGTTCTTTCATATCGTCAATGCGGTTAAGCAATAAAAAACGCAAGTGATTAAATTTGATTGGGTCAGTATTGTTGAATATCAATTCGTGATTATGCTTTGCGAGTGTCGTTAGAAAACCAAGCAGGTCATCAAGTTTGTCAAGATGGGTGGCGGTTTGAGTTAGTGCTTTTTTGCAATCTTTGTTGATTTCCTTGATATAGTCTTTTAATTCCTTGTCGGTCATCTCGTCGAATGATTTGAAATTAGGTAGGTACTCAAAAATTATTCCGCGAACACCATGCTTTTTTTCGTGTTCAGGTAGACACTGCATATACATTTGATTTTTGATAAGCGCGATATTTTCTTTATCAGATTTATTGTAGCCAAGAGTGTTTTTGTCTACTTTGTTATAGAGTTCTTCAAAAGTTCCGTAGACGTGAAATCCTGTGCAACGAACATAGCAAACGTCATTTGTGTTGTCATTAAGGATACGCAGAATTTCGCCAATCTCGATTGACTTTGCAAAGTCATCGTTAAGAGTCAGCCAAACAGTCATAGAGCCGTCAAGCACTTTTTTGAACCTATCGTCTTTCAAGATTATCAATTTCATGTCGTCCATTAGAACACCTCCGATATATCAAGTTGCGTTACGTCTATAGGTAGCAGTTCAATTTTAGCACCTTGCGACTTTAATTTGTCGATGATTTCATCAGTTGGTCTGCCAAGTTTCCAAACATAATGATTGCGCTCAGGCATATAGATAATTTCCTTGACCCTGCGTTTGAAACCTTTGAACGATGGCAGTTTACCCTTGTCGATTTCACCTTTATAGGCGGTGTCCATAGTGTAATTTGACGTAAAGATTGCTTTGGTAAAACAAGCCACCTTATCATTAAAACGACATGGGAAGTCATACGGTTGACCGTTGAGCATATCGTTCATTTCGGTCAGTTCGATTTGTCCGTGAAACTCGTCAAACATAATTACGTCTTGGCACTTGTAATTGTCGTATTTTCCAGAGTGCTTATAGTTGGAAACTTTGAACACGTCTTGATATTGATAACCGAGCACACGATATGGGTATGTTGTTTTTCCTGTGCCTTCCCCACCATAAATATATGTGACGTGGATTTCGCGTTCGGTGTTTTTGAATTGTTCGCGGATAAGGTTTTGGCGCAACTTTTCAACTTTGTCACCCATGTTCAGCATTTGATATGGATACTTTTCAACCATCACTTCGTATGGCACATTATCTTTCACGTCTTGGACAAGTGCTTTAAGGTCGTTGCGCTGTCCTATCCTTGTAAAGTTGCCCCATTCCCAGAACTCAAAGCCATCAACTTTGGTTTCTTCTTTCATGCAATAATCACGACGGTCTTCGTTTGTTTTGAAACCGCAAGGGGTAAGTGACATTGTTGGAAATATCACGCGCACCTTGTTTGGATATTGTGGCTTTTTGTATCGCAAGAAACCTTGCAAGTGCAGGAGTCCAGTTTTTTCGCCACGTTCATATTTGAAACAAACATAATCAATGACAAAATTTTCATGCAGATATTTGAAATATTCTTTTGCGCTTTCATAGTCTACGAAAAAGGCGCGTTCGCCGATAGTTTGAAAGGCGGTGCTGTCATCATTCTTTACGGCATTTTTCGTGTACTCGCACCACTTGAATACAAAGAACTTTTCAATGTGTGGTTGTTTCATAAATGAATAGTCGTGGTCTTGTCGTGGCATGGCTTTTTGTTCGTCTGTCAGGTTATCTATGTTAATAACCTTGATTTTCATTTCATCAGTAACAAAAGGGTTGGCAATCGTGAAATCGTTGCGATTGACCCTTTCGTATGGGTTTTTCACTTTGTCCGTGTCACTCATCATAATTATTTTATCGTAAATTGCCGAACTTTTCAAGTGAAAAGAATGTCGAATGTGTGAAATTATCTGGACAATATCACTTATTCGTGATATAATGTATTATGTGAGATACTCACGTTTGAAAGGGGGTGTGTGAAACAAACAGCGGTCTTGAATTGAACATTAAAAATGACATATCAAAACAAGACAATTAAAAGACATGTTCGGGGGAATTGGTTTGCGCGTGTAAGATTTGGCAAAAAGGTGATTTCGGTTTATGGCAAAACAAAAATTGATTGCTATGATAAATTGAAATTAGTTGTTGACCGAATTGAGCAAGAAAAGGTTATTTCAAGTGCTAACAGATACTTGGAAAAGGTAAACGGACTGATTCCGCAAAACTATATCCAAGTGGCTAACACGCAAGTAATGACCGAGAACAAGCAAGCACAGTCATTCACGCTTCAAGAATGGTTTGATGAATGGCTAAATTCCTACAAAGTGGGACGAGTTCGACCAGCGAGCATTACGGCTTTCAAAAGAGCATTTAAAAATTTTGAGCCCTTGCACAATACCGATATTAAGAATATTTCAAGTTTAATGTTGTCCAAAGAAATGAATAAAATATCAGGGCAAGGAATGAAAACGCAAGTGTGCAATCTTGCACAACAAATGTTCAAAGTCGCGTTCAATAATCGTTTAATCGAGTTCAACCCAGCAGGCAACTTCACAATGCCAAAGTATAAGGCAGTTGGAAAGAAAATCGCATTGACCCAAGAGCAAGAGCAGAAGCTTATTGACCTATGCTTGAAAGACCCAGACCAATACGCACCATTTATAGTGTGTTGCTTGCAAGGTTTGCGGAAAGGGGAAATGTTGGCTTTGCGACCTAATGACCTAAATTTTGAACAAAACACTTTGCGCGTTGATGAAAGTTATGACGAAAACTATCCTGATGACCTTATGACAAAAAACAGGGACAGTATGCGAACAATGCCTATGTTTGAAATTACAAAGCAAGTTCTATTGAAATATGCAGACTATCCACCACAGGAACGCATATTCACAAGTAAAACCGCAGTGCTTTACAAACGACTTGCAAAGTTATTAAAGCAAAGCGACCTACCTAAAATCACAATACATGAATTGCGTCATACCTTTATATCTCGTTGCCACGAAAAAGGAATTGACGAAATAATCGTGCAAAGGTGGGTGGGACACGCGATAGGTTCGGCTATGACAAAAGCGGTATATACTCATATATCAAATGATACGGAAAAGTCATATATCGCAAAAATGAACGGAAACGACAATGACAAGTCACAAAATTAGTCAAGTTTTCACACACAGTTTCACTCACAACGCATTTGAAAATTTAATACGATTTTACTTTTGCCAGTTGTTCCCACTCTAAAAACCTTTATATTATTGAGTTTTAAGGGTTATGGAATGTGGAATGCGGTTGGTAAAAGGTAGCATAAATTGTCGATTGCGGAAAGCATAGATTGATACTTTCGCCGTCAGTTCCGCAATTTGCGCATCGGCTTTCTTGTTCAATTCTAACTTCGCAAAGAACTCATTTTCCTTTGCGTGGTCAAGTCGTTTCGCAAGTTCCGCAACCCTTTGGCTATGTACAAAATCATCGTGGAAGGACGAACCACCACCGTCACGCTTGGCTTTGCCCAGTTCCTTCTCCAACGCATCAATCTCGAACCGTAGCAGTCGTTTCTTGTTCTCGGCAATAGCACGGATACGCTTGCTCTCGGCAATGATTGTTTCGTTAGCGTTCTCTCGGAAGTATTTATCCAACTCCGCTTTGCGTTCGTCCAGCAATTCCTTGATGCGCTGGTCATCTTCCTGTCGCATTGTGCGAAAGTCCGAACTCTTGGCAATGGTACATTGCAAAGCCATAATTTGCTTGCACTCGTCTTCGGTCAGTGGAGTTCCGTCTTTGGTTTGACCAACCCAAACGGTTCTTCCGATGTTTCCGCCCGACACCCAATAACACGCCAAGAACCCGGATTTGCCACGCAATTTCGTGCCTGTCCCATCAAAAGTCAAGTCGCCAATGTTGTTCATAAGAAAGTCGCTGTTGATGGTCAGCGCTTGGTTAAAGTCCCGGCTGTTGGGGTGGAAGCGCTCATGTTTCGGCGTTTCATCATCCCAGTCCAAGGTGTAGCGCATGTTCTGGATGTTTCCACTCTTGTACAGACTCCGGTTCACAAAGAACGAACGCTTGTCCGTGTCGAATGTCACATAATCTCGCAACACAAATTGGATGTAATCCCACATCTGGTCTTTCATCTCGGTGGTCTTCTTGCGGACAAGTTCTGCGTAGTTCTTTGTCTTCTTGACAAGCGACTCGTCAAAGGTATTGAATAGCACAGCGTTCGTCAGTTCCCGGTTGGCTTTGACATCATCGGCGAACTCGTCTTGGATATACTCGAAGTCATCGGCTACTTCGGACTCACTCCGCCCGGATGCGACCAAGGATGCAATCGCCACATTGATGTTGGCTTTGGACAAGTCAGCAACAACACCATCACTCGTCCCAAGAATGTCGCCAAACATTAGCATCCGCTTATAGACCAACTGGTAGAAGCGGACATCGGCAAAGATGTCCGGGCAAAGAAAGTTAATCACGCTCACATCATTCTTCTGTCCGATACGATGAACACGCCCGATGCGTTGTTCCAGCATAAGGATGTTGAACGAGTTGTCGTAGTTGATGACAAAGTTCGCAAACTCCCAGTTGAAACCTTCCGCCCCAAGGTCAGTCGTGATAAGGATATTCGCTTTCTTGCGGAACTGTTCCAATGGCTCACGCCCAGTCGAACAGTTATACACAACGGCTTTGTATTTGGTGTTCTTTGTGATGAGTTTGGCAAGATATTCCTGTGTCTGCGTGTTGTCCGTGAACACGATAATTTTCTTGGGTTGGTCTTTGGCGGACAGTGATGTGAACGCTTGGTCCAGAGCAAGTAGGAATGTTCGCCCCTTGGTGGTGTCAGTCAGTTTCACAGCCAAGTCAATCATGGTTTTGAGTTCGTTCGCTTCCGCCTTTGCCTTGTCGCCGTCCATCTTTGACAGGCGCAACCACACGCCGGACAGGGTTTTGCTCAAAGCATAGATGCTGGATGCGAATGTCTTTTGCAACATCAAGTTCAGTTCGTAATTGCCCATTGCAGGAAATCCCAACTTGTCTGGCTTGGTGATGTACTTGGTGAGCAGGTCGTTCAACTCACGCTCTTGCGATGACAGTGAGTAGGATTGGGTCAGGATGTTTCGTTCGGGCAACATGACATCGGCTTTGACTTGACTGCGCAGGGTTCGGAAGGTGTATGGCGCAAGCAAATCCTTCAACTCGTCATAGTTCTGGGGTTGTTTGTAGTAGCGTTGGTAGAACTCGTCCGCATCGCCCAACATGCCGGGTTCAATGAACTCCATAAGTCCAAACAAATCCATTATGTTCTTCTGCATCGGCGTTCCAGTGATGAGCAACTTACGGACATTTTTAAACGCCGAGTGTAGGTGCTTGTGGGTTTGGGACTCACGGTTACGCAAGACATGTCCTTCTTCAAACACAGCCAAATCCCAGTCAACAGTTTCTGCCTTCTCCCAGTTTTGGGTAGCGAAGTGGTAGGTGGTTAGCACGATATTCTGGCTCACAGCATCTGGGGCGAGTTCCGTGTCCTTGTCCCATACCATGAACGGCAAGTCAAACCGTGCGAGCGCATCCTTCCACTGGTCAATCAGTGGGGACGGCACAACTATGGCAATGCGTTCTTTGCCAGAATGGAATGTGTGCGACACAACCATGAGCGCTTCCACACCTTTTCCCAACCCTGTTTCATCGCATAAAACGAAACCACCGATGTACGGATTGGCGAGCGCAGCCATCACCGCCGATACTTGGTGTGGGTACACCTGCAATCCAGTTTTCATGTACACGGGGATGAACTTCTCCAAGTTCGCATACTTGGACTCCATCTGATTTGCAAGCATCTTTGCTTGGAAATGATTGTTCACCTTCATCGTTTGTTTCACTGCAACCATCATACCATATTCGCCCCAGCCTGTCAGTCACAAACCGTGTGTTACCGCCCAGTTGTTGTGTCACTTTACTAAACCTATGGGCGTGGGGTTGCGATTAAACTCGCCAACCGCTTTCGACCACTTTCACCAGATGTTATGACTTAATATACACGGAGTAGTTCCTAATAAGAGCGTAATAAGAGAGTTCACCATCCAAACGGCGCAATAGTGGTCAGGGCAACAAAAAACCACCGTATTTGGTGGTTTCGTTGGTAGCGGGGGCAGGATTTGAACCTACGACCTTCGGGTTATGAGCCCGACGAGCTTCCGAGCTGCTCCACCCCGCGTTAGGGTGTTGTGTCCCTGTGACAATTCTCTTATAACTCTCTTATTCGGCAGCATCTTTTCTGCAAGAGTTCGTGTGAGTGTCCGGATTTTCCATTGTGTCCATTTCGTGCTGTTTGGTGTTGCTGGTTACACGGTTTTGGACTGGATTGTGGTCTGGAACGCTCTCACAGGGAATTGTGGGGCATCTGTGGAGTTTCACCGATAAGTTTTGTGTCATTCGGTGCTGGACAGGTTGGTACAATTTGGACTGTGGTGGATTATCTGGCACTGGTCATCACGGCTCTATGTGTGTTATGAGCCCAGCGAGCTTCCGAGCTGCTCCATCCCGCGTCGTAGATGATGGATAAAACTATTATATGCCATATTTATTGTAAAGTCAACCACAAAAAATCTTGTAAAAAAGTGTTGACATTGAGAATTATCAGTATATACTGTTATTATGTCGCATATACAGTAAGGAGGAGGTCGGTATAATTGAATGTCGTAATTTCAAATAGGTCTGATCAACCGATTTACGAACAGATTAAACAACAAATCCGTTCGGCAATAATTCGTGACGAGATTGCAGAAGGCGAGATGTTGCCATCAATTCGATCGCTTGCACACGAAATAAAGGTTAGCGTGATAACCACCAAACGTGCGTATGACGAATTGGAGTCGGAAGGTTTCATCGCGACGGTTCATGGAAAAGGTTGCTTTGTACTTGCCAAGAATGTAGAGCAAATTCGCGAGCAAAAGTTAAAGGAAATCGAAAATCACTTAACCGATGCAATTACCACTTCCAAGCTAATACATTTGTCGAGTGTTGAACTGACCGAGATATTAAAAATTTTATTAAAGGAGGAGCATTAATGGAAAATGCATTAGAGATAAGTAACTTGCAGAAAAAGTTCGGTAGCTTTGGCGTGGAGAATGTGTCATTCACTCTGCCAAAGGGTTTTATCATGGGCTTTGTTGGCAAGAACGGTGCGGGTAAGACAACCACTATCAAAGCAATTTTGAATATGATTCAAAGGGATAGCGGTGAAATCAAGATTTTCGGAAAAGATAACATCACGCACGAGGCGGAAGTTAAACAAAGAATCGGCATTGTTATGGATAGCCCATTCTATGAAGAAAATTGGACACTCACCCAAGTGGGTAGGGCGCTTAAACCTTTTTACCCAACATGGGACGATTTCAAGTTTAAAAAGATGCTTGTAGATTTTTCACTCGACCCAAACAAGCGTGTCAAGGAATTGTCTCGCGGCATGAAAATGAAAATCATGGTTTCGTGTGCTTTGGCGCATGATCCAGATTTGCTAATATTAGACGAACCCACAAGCGGACTCGACGCAGTCGCGCGTGATGAACTCATGGAAATATTGCAATCATTCATTAGCAATGAAAACAAGGCAATTTTATTCTCCACCCACATAACCACAGACCTTGAAAAGATTGCCGATTACATAACATTTATAAGTGACGGCAAAATTGTGCATAGCGATACCAAGGACAACTTGCTTGAAAAATATGTAATCGTCAAAGGCGGTCTTGGACAAATTGATGATGCCCAAAAGAAATTGATTATTGGGTATACCGAAACCAAGGTTAATTTTGACGGAATGGTCGCTAAGGAGAATTTGGGGAGCCTCCCGAAATCCTTGGTAGTGGAACCATGTACTTTGGATGATTTGGTTGTAAGGTTTAACAAAGGGGGTAGAAAATGAAAAAATTAAAGGCACTTGTAAAGCTTGATTTTGAATTGGTAAAACCATATTGGAAATGGCTTGCATTATTCTTTGGTATAAGTTTGTTGATGAGCCTTGCAAACCAAGATGGCGGATTGTTTATCTTGTTCATTGCTATGTTTGCCATGACAATGATGGCGTTCCCATTCGAGGTTACGGACAAGAGTAACCTGAATGTGTTATTTGCAACCCTTCCAACAAATAGAAAATCTATGATTGTTGCAAGGTATCTATTTGTGCTTGCCTCTTTGGCAATCTCGATGATAGTGGCAATTCCCATAGGCATTATTATTCACGTTGCGTTTGGCAATACAATTTCATTCTCCGCCTTTGCGGTAATCACTTTCTTTTCTATCGCGGTGTTCTTTATATCGGTTGGCATACAAACACCATTCATGTATAAACACGGATATACAAAAGGTAGAATCTTCATGTGGATACCACTCATTGTATTCATTATTGTGTTTAACTTGCCGGGGATATTTGACCTCCTTAATGCCAACGTTGATTTCAATCTCTTTGAAATTTTGTTCAGAAATCATCTTGTTTCAATCTTGGTTTCTCTTGGTGTGGGGATTGCGGCCATCACTTCATCTTATTTTGTGTCGCGCCGTTTTTATTTAAAAAAGGATTTTTAAATAATAGACAAAGAAATTTTATATAAGGTATTGACAAGTGTGCCCGAATATGATATCATATAGTATATCTAAAAGGGGGGACGTGAAATGAAAAGA
>Ga0123352_10003228_pt1 | contig 23437 bp, 13 predicted proteins | sample TergutLab28metaG_FD_89700 | JGI IMG/M metagenome (GOLD analysis project Ga0123352, IMG submission 89700) | Labiotermes labralis P1 segment gut microbial communities from Petit-Saut dam, French Guiana - Lab288 P1 | ecosystem: Host-associated > Arthropoda: Insects > Digestive system > Gut ...
ATGTATTAACATCCGAAACATGTTGAGCAGTAAATAATGAAATAATAAAGCAAGTGACATCAAGTTGGTCTCTCTTTATTCAACTATCAAGATGATGCACGGTCCAATAAACATAAGATACACATAAACAATGTTTTCTGTTTGATAATAGTCCAAACATATCAGTATTCCTAGGACATGTACAGCACATTACTTTCTATACTCCATTTCAGTTACAAAACTAAACCTTCCTTTTTGTTTTCTTCAGTGCTAATTTGTAACCTGCATAAACAAAAAATCACAAATTGCTTTAGCTATTAAGAGATGAAAGAAGTTTCACTTTTATCGATACAAAAACAAACTGAGAAATATATATACACACCTCAACAGTTCTGGCACACTCCCTCACTTTTTTAGTAATCATCTAAAAAACCTAATGACATGAGGGAGAAAGTGTATGGGGTGTAAAATATGTTTCAGTTTTCTCCACATTTTTAGAAATATTTAGTAAGCTATGTACTAGTCACATATGAGAGGTGCTCACTAACACATGCAGACTGTCATGTAAAGTATCTATTATCGTCTGTTAACCAAAACTGCAACAGCCTGGCAAATATTATTAAACTCCCAATATCAAATTTCATGAAAATTCAGTCAGCAGTTCCTGAGTCATTACATAGGGACTAACACACACAGTTAGGCACATATTTGCTTCTTGCTGTGAATGTGCCAGAATAAAAGCAACAGTTTCAGAACAAAACATTTGTATTGTCTGAGTGATGTCATATTCATGCCATGGACAGAGATCAAATACTTGATATGACAGCACATACAATTATCTTACGAAAAGCCTTTTACTCTGTCTCCTTACTACCAAATGTCTGCTCCATATTCTTCCGGTAACCTTGTAGAGTCTCTCAGGTTAGTTGTTTCTATGTGTGACCATGTGCTCTGAGGATTCCTGCCTCTGTCTCAGCCCTTTGTTTGTGTAGCTCTTCATTTGCCTGCAAGGCTAACTCCAGTACATTCCTCTTTTTAGAATCTGATTCAACATATGCCTGCAATAAAAGATTAAAAAATAAACTCAAAAGTCTCAATCTCCTCATACTGCATAGGTCACAGGAACAGATGCCATGAAAGTGATATGTTACTTGAGATCCTGCCCGTGACATAGCAATTTCAAAATTTGGATGTGTACATTTCACACAAATACAGCATTCATAGGTGTAACCACACCTACATTATTACACTCTGAAAGGAATACTACGTCATTCATATACACCAATGTATCCTTCATTTCAACAACTCTTCTTATTGTGCTGCCCTGGTTTTGAATTCTCTTTCTTCTTCAAAATTTTATTTAACACTCATAAAACGTGCATATCCAAGATCAAATCTGCCTCATCTTTCTCTTATCACTGACCATGTTCATGTTACATGTGTCACAATACACAAGTACATTCCAGTCTCAATTCTCCAAGTCCCAATTATTCTGGGTTCTGTTTTGTCCAGTCCCAAACCATAAATTTCCTTGCATCTTCAAAGAGAGGAAAGGTTCTGATATTCTTACAGCATAACTTAATGATATATATAATAATGTATATTCTGCCATTATTCTACTGTTGTACTATTATTTACATTCACACTGTAATACAGTGTTATATACACAGTACATATTAATACCGTGTGTATATCATACATGCAATCATGTTCTAAATGTCACAATCTGTATAGTCCAGTCTTTGCAGTAATTCAAGATATCCTTGGTCCCATTCACCTTGAACTATCCAGATTCTACTGTAAATAACAACTAACTTTTATGGCATTACGAAAGTATTATTGATCCATCTAAAAAAATAAGATTTTTTTTCTATATAAGTTCCACTTGGATGTTTCCTACAGATTAAATTACACTGTGGAATAAATTTATATTATTATCATCATCATCATCATTATTATTACCATTACCACCACCACCACCACCACAAGAGCAGAGTGATGACAACAGTGACAAACAATAACAACAACAGATTCAAATTTTGATCTTTACATTACGAGAACATGTAGACAGTCTCACACAAACCACATTTGAAAACTGAAAACCAACACTCAACATCTGAAGTATACCACAAACAACATTACCTGTATGAACTTATGCTCCTGTCCAGTCTCAAACTTGGCAGTCACAGATTTTGCATCAGGGCTGACAATGTGGTACAGCTCAATGAGGGCTACAGCTTCATCAAGCCTAGAAAGAAGTGCCCAACACATGACAAGCATTTGTAACTTCCCCCAGCCACAGAACAACATGAAATGAGAAAATGCATTTCTCTTGTTAGAAAATGTACAACAAACATCAAAAACCACACACCAGAACTACACAAAATAGTTGCACGATGCAATATGGCTCCTAGAAGGAAACTGACATTTCACAATGCAATATGACTCCTAGCAGGAAACTGACATGGTCACAAAGTGATGCATTTTTGGCAATAAGACTATGAAATCTGCCACACAATGAAAATAACCCCAGTCCACTTCACTCTCACCCATGACACCTATTACAACATATCTATCCATCCATCCTGAATCCAACCTCCACTGTGTGCAGATGAAGGACAGGCTGCCAAATGAACTGTTCTGAAATCAGTGCTGTATTTTGTAGCCACGGTAAATGACAAATTTTACAGTAATCACAAAAATACGCCGATCCTTTGAAGGTGACCCCCACCCAAGCAGGCCTTCCACCTCCCACACTGAGGAGACCGTGGCACGTGTGCAAGAAATCATTCATGCTGACCGACGTCTGGCTATCAGAGAGGCTGCAGAGGAAGTTAGAATAGCATTCGGTACGTGCCAGAAAATTCTAACTGAAGATTTGCAAATGAGACATGTGACAGCGAAATTTGTGCCCCGTCTCCTAACGGCAGAACAGAAGGACGATCACATGTCAATTTGCACTGACCTCCATGATTGAGCCCAAAACGATCCCAACTTCATGTCCTCGGTAATTACTGGTGACAAATGCTGGGTTTATGGGTATGACCCGGAAACAAAGCAAATGTCCTCCCAGTGTAGCACATCATCATCTCCTCAACCGAAGAAACCGCAGCAGGTGAAGTCCAATATCAAGACCATGTTGATTGCGTTCTTCGACATTGACGAGCTGGTTCATCATGAGTTTGTCCCTACAGGACAGATGGTAAATAAGGAATTCTACAAAACAGTCCTTCAATGCCTCCGCGACGCTGTGGGCAGACATTGCCCTGAGAAGTGGCACTCCAGCAATTGGATCCTGCATCATGACAATGTCCCCTGCCCACAGGGCTGTCACCACAAATGAATTTCTGGTGAAACACAACATTCCGTTGCTCCCACAACCTCCCTACTCCCCTGGCCTTGCTCCGTGTGACTTCTTGTTCCCACAACTGAAGAAAACAAAGTAAGGTCACCAATTCGATTACGTTGAAGATATTCAAGCTAACGCGATGAGACAACTTAGGGCTATTACAAAAAGTGACTACCAGAGGTGCTTTCGTCAGTGGCAGGAGCGCTGGAATGAGTGCATACAAGCACAAGGACACTATTTCGAAGGAGACAAGACCAACTAGTTGTTAAGTCTACTCATTCACTCACAAAAAAATCAGTCCTGGAATTATATGATCAGCCCAAGTAGAGTTTGAACTGCAAACAGTATTGCCAGAGATGGTAGCACACACTGGAGATTTAGGCCATTAATCTGGTTTATATTACAATAAGAGGAAGGTGCAGCTGGAGCCTTTCATTACATTGAATCTCTCTTCATTCATCATTATTAACTGAAAATGTGTTGCTTCGTATTGAGACTGAGGACAAAATATCAGAATGTTCAATCCTAAATTCAGTCGAACACAACGCAGGTTTATTTTGATTCAAATTGTACCTTGACATGTGTGCTACATGTTTTGGCCTGTACTTAGGCCATCTTCATGCACGTCCATACAAATATCTTACAAAGGAAGATATAATAAAGTCTCAGGGGCCCCTTGTTTACAGTCACTATTTTTTATAATGTTAAAATACAGAATATAATACATACAAGTAAAAGACCTACATAATTTTAAAAAATGTATGTACAAAGATTATTATTAGATTTAGGTCCTCATGTATTGTAGTGAGAGTTCATACTAAAATTCTTCTATGATTTTGTGTATTTTACTTGGCACAGCATGATATTCTTTCATAAAGTTTTTTGTTTATATTCTGTATGCAAATTGTAATTCCTGTAAAATATTAATTAACAAAATTAGATGATTCATATGTTGCATGCTATGTTGATATTGTATTATTATTATTATTATTATTATTATAAAATAATACCATGTCCTGGCTAGAAAATACACAAATTTATACAAGAATTATAGTACGAACCCTCACTATAATACACGAGGACCCAAATCTAATAAAAGAATATATATATACCTTTTGAAAAATTGTTTAAGTCTTATATTTTTATATTTTATATCCTGTATTTGAACATTAAAAATAAGTATGGACTGTAAATGAGGGGCCCCGACTTTATTATATCTTCCTTTATAAGGTTTTTGCATTGACATGTCAGAAAACATGAGCATTTAGCATAATATAGCATCTGGGCCATCAGGTCCAGAGACTGTGGAGGCCAAAAATATCTCCAAATCGAGAAATGAATCATCCTGGATAATTGTTTTGCAGCATATCCACGGCGGAAATGCTAGCTGTGTGAGACATGGCAACCTTCTTGCTGGAACTATGCATGTGCATGCATAAATGGCCCATTGCAGGAGTCAGAAACTTCTCAAGCAACCCCTCTTGACCTTGAGATCGGTGGGGACACTAAAATTTAAGTCATAAAAATTACAGTAATTTGAAATGTATCAGCACTTTGTGCTACATGTCCAGCAACGACTGAGGAACTGAACACAAGAATTCAGGAAGAGACTGCTATTATTTCAGAAGAAAAGCAATGGAACACAATGCCTAACCCACTTTTTCTGGGAATAAATATACTCTTTATGAAGAATGTCAGCTGACAGACAATACTTTCAAGATATAGGACATCGCTGTACCTCTATTAAATTTCCAAAGTTTTGTGAATGTTCTCATATAATTATGCCAATGCCTATGTCACTACTTTAAGTGTTACTAAATACAGTGTGTCAACATTTCCTGCCATACCTTATACAACTTACAGGCAGGGGACAGGAAAGCAAAGATGTTACCAACAATCATAAAAACAGAAGGTTAAGACAGTCAGCACATGTGTCTATGTTAATGAGAGCTAGAAACATAATGCTTGTAGAAAAGTCTGTTTGCCAGAAGTCTTGGCAGACTGCACCAAGTTTGTCAAGTCTAACTCAAGTTTTCACAATGGTGACACTGTTGAAACATATCACAAGTAGAATACAGCCTGCTTCAAGTTTCTTTAGAGTGTGTACCTGTCTGTCTGAATCAAGTCGAGCAGCAGACTGTCAATGGATCTGTTCCAGGCCAAGTGAAAAGCAAATGGACCAAAGTGGCGGGTGGACCGCAAAGCACTGTAGTGCTGGGCCCTGTCAACAGCTTCATATGTTGTTGCTATGATGTCCTGGTATGTCGGGTCATCTGGCTCAAACTGCAAACATGCTCGGTCCAGCACAAACTCGTAACAGCCTTGATCTAGCAGTCGCTGGGCAGACAAGCATCAAATTAGGGTAATAAAACCTATTTATTTAGAATCAGTGCAAATTAAAAATCAATTCTTCAAAGAGTTTTTAAATAGGACAACTTCAATTGCATAATAAAAATTTTCTTTCCTCATATTTTACATTTTAAGTTACTTCATGCCAAGTTTTTTGAAATATTTTTATAAGCTAATAGCATAAAAATATTTCACATACTAGCTGTTACTGCACCATAATAAATGGATGTCCTGTTTCCATTTCCAATACATGCACTGCCTCTATGCCACTGACACTGACACAGGGGAATTTTCAAGTTACCTAGCAACATGAGCCCCTTTAAAACTTCATCACTGACTTGACCTACAAGATGCAATGGACTTCAAGACAAATGTGACTGTTCCCATAAACAAATTTTCCTTTTAAGCTGGAAGATCAGATGGGACTCAATGTAATTTACTATTTATTTCAAAAACATAACCTTAAAACATTTCACCATTGCCATGGTGATAGTCTCAAATATAGTAGTACTATTTTGTACCAGACATGTAGATGTATTAACAAGGTATCACTAAACTCAATTTCAATTGTAAATTTACAGTCACCTTTAACATCCAGCAACAAGGACTTTCTATCTCTAAAGGGTTGGCAGCCATACCCGTATGCATTGGAGAGGTCAGATCATCCAGAAACAGGAGACTTTAAATCTTCCAACTCAAAAGGTCTGGTGGCCATACTTCACTCCAAGCTAACAGTATTACTACTAACAAAACGCTACTCAGCCAGATGGCTTGCATGTAGATGCTGTCACAGTAACACAAGACATGGCAGATAACATGCAGTTTAGCAGTTTTTTAGAGCAAATTAAAATTACTAACTCTATTAAATGAAGGACTTACCTTTAAGTATTCCTTTTCAAACATGTGAGGCATTCGTATACTTCTTCCTTGTTGGGGAAAATATGTCTCATTTATGCGATACCTCTCCTCACGCGTTGCTTTCCGCAGCACACCATTTAGATCACGAACAACTATCATTCGTTCCTTCAAAGAAATAATTAAATGTACCACACTGCCCTTCAACCCTGTTACCCATTACAGACTCTCTGATTCACTGGCACTTAAATACAAATTCCACTACTTCAGAAATGATGTCAAACAAATGTGCACAGGGCAGTTAGCAAGGACGAAAGGGTGCTAATAAGATCACAAAGACAGATAAAAACTGACAAAATTCAGCAACACTTATTTATATCACAATATAACACACACATATGGCAACAGAATTGCAACACTGTGCATGAAAGTATGTTTGCAAATACAGACTATACTAAAAAATTACAGATATGAGTGGGTAATGTACATGAGAAAGATCAACAAGATGCACACTTGTGCATCTTGTTGATCATTCTCACGTATATGTATCACAATGCACGGTTCAGAGAATGTACAAATGAGTGGGTAACACTTTAATCCTTTATGAACAAAGTGCACACAGATGCATAAAGCATCCCATGACAAGGAGAATATTTTAATTCAAGTTTACCACAATTTTTTACAAATTAACCAAACTTGTAACAGACATAAGATGCATGTGGTTAACCACTAACAGTAAGCTGAACTTATATTAGACAATAACTTATTATGAATTTAAGAGATACCAGTATTTTACTTTAAAAATTAAACATGTTCAAAATGGGTTAAAACTGAAGCCACTATATTGTGGTTTCAGTATTTACTGATCATGACCCCAACAAAAGTCTAAAATCTTACCCTATCAGAAGAACCAAATGTGATATCTGTGAACACAAACTTTGCCTCTGAATGTCCTTGGAGTTCATAATCAGTTGACAGTATTTCAGGTTCATCAGTTCGTGCCTTAATCACTGGTGGCATCTGTAGTTTCTTTTCTGCCTTTTCTTCTGCTTCCTTCATAACCTACGTACAAACAAACAAAGCACATCAGCTCTAGCAGAATTATCTTTCAGTGACTGTAAGTACCGTTTAACACTACGTTGGTATAACTCACTCATCTGACATTGCTAATGCCAAAGTCCAACACCTGAGCTACATCCATCCACTTCTAATCCTCATAACCGACATCCCTAAGTAAATAAAGCTGTCCCTACAGTATCAAGAAAGCATATAGTGGAGTGAAAGTATAGATTAACTCCTTAACTTTCACACTAGATGGACGTGATTGGTCAGTTTCACAACCCATCCACTTTGTCCCCAAGAAAAAGAGACATCAATATGCACTGAACAGAAGATGGGATGAGCCCCAGTGCCAGTTCAGACACTCTGACAGAGACAGTAGTTTACTGCTCTTACCAGGAACCAAACCACAGTTCCTTGGTCACCCCACCCATAGCCTAGTCACTCTACCTAGTATATTCTCATGACTCCCAGCTTAATGATATCTTCCTAACTATTTGGTCTTCCAATTGAAAATTTTCCAACAGAGTTTTCCTTCAGAATTTTAGGTATGTTCCTTGTCTCCCACCATAGCAACTACATGTCAGGATCATCACAATTTCCTAACTTGACTACCCTATTATTAAAATATAAAGAAGTAGATTGATTCTTCTCGCTCTTCTGTCAATCATGTTTGTTAACATTCTCTGCAGCTGCTTAAATTTTTAAACCTTCTCAAATAATTTATTTGAAATACATTACACATTATAACCATGCTGCTAAATTTCACTTCCCCTTATGAATCAAAATTCAGAACTAGAATTAAAATTTGTTTATAATCCAAGCATCCCTTACAGTGATAGGATATAGAACATGTCAGTGTATAAAAACAGTATAACATGAATGTAAAATATGTGGTCTGTATAGACGTATATCATCATCTTGTAAGAAAACTATATTATACAGATAAAACATACAGCATTGAATTTATGTCAAAAATTACTCCATAATATGTAAACAACTTACAAGTTTTGGTTGAAGTAAAACTCTTCTACTGAGAAAAACATGGTGAACTATACGATAACCTCCATTCTGGTTTAAAAACTTCTGTATCATCGTTGAAAGTTTAATGTCGAATAGAAGAGCACTGTACACTTGGTTCCGCAAAGTACATATCTTTCTGGTAACTACTGAAATCAGCTTTTAGCATATACATGTAATGTTTATGTCTTGATTTTTATAATGTGTATTTTTTAATCTGCCTTAAATGTTTCCATGTTCCCCACAACAAAAGCCAGTAATGAAAATCAGAATTCACTAGCAAGGGGAAACATACAGAACTTTATTCATAATTCCCTATAAGGGACTCTTTTCATTATTCCTGCCATTTAAATACTTTTTTCTTTGCTGTTTACATGTATATTTCTTTACATACATCTGTGCATATACTTACTTATGTCTAATGAAAATAAAACTGCTAGTATAAATTAATGTAGAAGGTACCATAAATCAATTTTTTGCTGGAAGAAGATGTACATTTTTTCCTAAGTTTAGTTTCATGTCTCACTGTCATTAAAGATGCACCCTGTTTACATCCTTTCGAGCGGCCAGGTATCCCATCTCAGGCCTCTCGTGGTTCACACAACAGTATAGCCTTAATGCAACTTATTACATTAATTACCATATCCAATTCTTCTGTTGTCATGAACTTGTATTCCGGTGCCTTTAATGGTGCTCCATATCGTTTCGTACGGAAAACTGTTCTCAGATCCACGCGTGTCAATTTCTTAAGAAGGTGCTGAACATTTGAGTTGAAAAATAAAGGTGCAGGATCTCGTTCGCCTGAAAACAAACGAATAAGTCAGCAACAAGCCAGCAATTATCACAATTTGTAGCTGGCAATGGGAACATATTTTGAGGTTAAGACAGACTCGACAGACTTAATTAACACATTATTTCAGACTGCAGGATAAAGTGACGGTTAAATTCAGTCAAGGTGAATTGCCACGATCGTCATACAAATATAATTAATATCTGCCATATGTAAGAGAAACGGGAAAACATCAGGAAAAGTGCACTAATTAAATTCGCATGCAAACCATTTCCACGGGTAAATTTGTAAACAATTACCGGCTGCAGTTTGGTTTGCTAAACTTCTTGCTATATTTATTTCTGATGTACACTTCACTCTGAACAACATATTACAGCTTCGACAAAACATGTTTACGAAATTGTACTCGGATAACACCATGGATAACACTTTCCGGGCCGCCATGAAAAATATCGATACTTCGATTCGATATGTTCCGCAATTTAATGTAATGGCTACTTGCAATAGTTCACCCAGCCGGCAGAGCGCGTGGCCAATTGTAAGTGGCTTTCTTACCAGCCAGGGCCGAACAACGGTGCACCAACCTGTACGGGGCGATAGGACGTCACAGGAATTAGCGAAAATACGGTGCTAGTAGCCTCCAGTTTCCACACGCGAAAGAATTTCTCTAAAAATTATCCGCAAATCGGATACGCGCCCTCAAAAAGTTAGGCCGAAGAAGTTTAAATAATATCGGTTGTTTGGGGCGCCAAATTATTAGCCTTCCCAGTGCACCAAATTATTAAACCTGCCCAGCGCGCCCACATATCTCGGGCCGGCCCTGTTACCATCACCTATTACATCAAAACATAAGTAAAAAAATATATACATGGTAACTTAAGAAATTTCTCACATGAAATGTAATAGTTTTCGTCGACATTCAAAGACTTCTTTTTTGCCAAATTCTCGTCTTACCGTTTATAATTTTTATTCAAACTCGTTATTTTTTTCACCACCAACCTTTCCATTGAGCAATAGGCGTAATATCGCAGTTTATAACGTGTTACACATACATCAGTCATTTCCTACTGATTAACCGCGAAAACATACGAATACAAGAAAAAATAAGTTCTTCATAATGGATCGAAGGAAGCAGGTGAATGGCTTAGCGTTTTGAAACCATATATTTTTGACAATAACTTGTCAAATACGATCATGGCCATCAGAATAATTTAACAGATGGAAATTGTATACCTGCTTGTTGTGTTTACGAAAGTTGTTTGAGATTTGGGCCTTCTGCGATTTGACGTTGTACTGCTGGACCACATCCCACAAGAAATGCATAATTAGCAACACCACGGTGGGAACTTCATGCGTCGAAAATTATTTAAATAAAACCAAGGGCGGGTTTAAGGCATTTCTTAGCCCAATGCAAAACTCATTTTGGTGGTGTTTCTTACGCATAGTCCTGAACTGACAATAGAGTGTACAAAATTACATAGAAAATATATTTGTCTTCAAAGCTGAAAAACAAGCAGCATTTTGGGTCCGTTCGAGCAGTGGGGCTCCATGCATCTGCATAAACTGTAATAGCTGTAAGTCGACCCTGAATCAAACTTTCTTATGGCACAGATTCTAAACTGAACAGTTAATAGTGTCTGACCTCGCAAGGTAACGAATTGGTCTTGTATGTAAGCGTCAAAGTGTCCAAGATTTTCATTTCTTATTCTTCTTTTTGGACACATCATCCCTGGAAGATGAGACCACTACGTTGTTTCAAGACTTTGGGAACAAATCGGTCAGAGACGCGGCTCCAGATCCCAGAATAATAAGGACCAAAAGGGCATCGCTGAGGAAAACATGAAGGCTGTAATAGTGAATAGTTATTCAGCTACTCAAGAAATTCTCTGCTGACCCGGAAGGGTTAACCTTTTATCAGAAAACTCCTCCATTGCAACACCACATTCTATGCCACTGTAGCTCACTTCCTTATTCCCACAACCTTCCTCACTACACAAGCATTTCGCTAATGTTTCTCACTCACAGGCCGAAACAGGAGCAGTGGGTTTTCCAAGAACCCTCTCTATGTGTCTCACAATGCACAGTACGAACAATAATCTATACACACGTAGAGCTTTTAATTGATATGTCTAAAATTATATATTTACTACTTAAGCATTAAAGTTTTCATAAGGTATCAGCGACAGACATTTCGGTTTATAAAGTGTGCAATACAACATATTAAAGAATGTGCGTTTTCTAAAGTTTTCTGTATTCTTCGAGGCAATACAGAGGACGATAAAGTACCGCGATTTGCTTACACAGTCAGACGCAATACTGAAAACAAAGAGTTATGTGATAAGTCATATGCCGAAAAATAGCTGCTTCAAAATAGCAGTTACTCTGTTTATTATTAAAAATTATATATATATATTAAAACTGTAGTTAGGACCCATGTTATATATGTATGTATATTAAAAATGTAGTTAGGTCCCCATATAATATGGGCCCTAACTACAGTTTTGCTGAACGGCGCATACCAGCTACTGAAAAGCACTACCGTATAAGCTGGGGCTGTCGAGCTTTTTGTAAGGACGAATGTTCAAATTGTGAATAAATTTGGTAGAAAGTTTTTAGTGTACCCATGGGAGTGCTGAGCATCGAAACAAATTCTCATAGTCCTCCGTAATGATTAGTAATTTTATTATGTATTACATTATACTATATCGTATCACATAACATCACGTCAAGTCATGTCATGTCATGTCACGTTATATCATACCATATTATATTATATTATATTATATTATATTATATTATATTATATTATATTAACAGTATCATCGTCATGGAATGCAATGCCTAGGAAGACAGGGAAGCATCTTTAGCTGTTACTAGGCCCTAATTCAAAATATTATCAAATAAATATAATTAAATATTATGACTATTGTATATTATTCTTAATGCAAATTAATTACAAAAAGAACAAAAGCTTGAAAATCTTGTTGGGAAGCCTCTTTAGACAACAAATAATGCTTCTAAGTTACTTTAAAGGAGACAGTATATATTATTTGTAATAAAGTACTACATTAGAGACTTCAGCATTTACGTGTAACATGGCCACGGATTTGTGTCAGTAGCGCCAAAACACAATAAACCCAATCGGCAATAAGCAATAAACTTCATTAATCGCGTGCTTAGCACTTGGAGATTTTAAAATTGATGTAATTATTTTTAATTCATTCTCGAAGCTTTGATACCGAATGCCGCAACAGTTTACGACCGGAATGAGGCTTCTCATGCGATGACACTTCGTACGCGCAACGCCGTGGATTTGCTGTAAGAGAATTCCATGATTCGCGTTTTATGTAGGGAATTGTCGGCAGCCAAGAGTGAAAATTTTAAAACTCAGCAATCTTAAGCCATTCATCAATCAGGGCGATCAGAAGTGTAATCTTCGGACGATGTAACAAAATTAGTACATGAGACAAGCACAGACATTGTCGTCCTCTATGTCTGAAAAATGTGTTTCTATGTATATTTAGACCCCTAATTATTAGTTGCACATGTCAATACATAGGCCTATATGCATATATTCATGTTTATACATGTCTAATTGGACGGTCCGGGATCAAATCCCGGTGGGGACGAGATTTTCCTCCCGTCCAGACCGGCCCTGAGGCCCACCCAGCCTCCTGTAAAATGGGTACAGGGTATTTCCCGGGGGTAAATTGCGACCGGGGCGTGCTGCCGACTACTCACCCCTTTCTAGTGCCGCGGTCATGGAAGAGTAGAGCTATACCTCTACCCACACTCTGGGCCACACCGGGTCTCTAATTGGATCACTTTACCTTTCCATGCCAATTTGTATCATTGTTAATGTCGTTTTACTTAATTTTTCGAATAAGAATTCCTAGTTGTTCCTTGTTAAGCTTCACAACTGGTTCCAAAAGTTCTACTCTTAAGCGGAAAATCGTAAAAACTACGCTAATTCCCATTGAAATACACGTAAGAGCCTCAGATTCTGTCCACGTGCTCGTAATCGGACAGGAAGTGGTTCAGTTCAACTGCTTTTCCGCAACATTCTAATAATATGGTACCGTAAATTACTAAGTATGTTACAATAAGTAAAACTTGCCGACACCTTTTTAAGCAAAATGTTTTAATTTATTTATGAAACACTTTTTGAAGAAAGGGGGAGAAGCAAAATTTGGATGATCTGTTTAGTACACACAAGGCATAAATACGACGTAATTGTACGCCCAAAGTGTGTTTTACGTTAATGGAAAACACAACTCAAAGTAACATGCAAACAAGAAAAAAAATGTAGATTTGAAAAAAAAGCCAACTCCTAAACAACAGGACACAACGCACTACACTGAAGTAGACAAAAAAACTACACAATATACGGATCATATCCAGACTAATCACACGTAACGAGAATATATACTACGACGAAGTAAAGGGTCCAGTGTGATCCAGAATACGAATGACGAGGTATATAGAAAGGAAAACATTGCGTATATTTTACCATTATTAATGAAATTTGGACTCGTTTTAAACTTTAGATAATTTGTAAATCGATATAACTCAACAGTTCCGAAGTACGTGATATCAAGGACTTGGCATCCCAAGGCAGTCTGGCACTGCGTGTTTGTCTTGTTACTCAACTCTGATGTTTGAACATGCCTTAAGGTGAAGTGAAGGAGTCGAAACACGTGGCAAAATTAGGTTAGTGCCAACTAAAAAAATGGCTGTATTTGTTGTACATACTCATTACTAAAAACACAACTGGGTGTCACGTCTGAAGGTATGCACGTGCACACTATTTAAGGTAGCCGTTCGTATTAGATTTCCCATGCCTGCCTCCAACGATTCATTAGTTTTAATTTGCTTCATAACATTGTACTAATTACAATTATTTAGGAAAATACCGTCGATCACAACTAAGAATGTTTTATTATATATGTAATAAACTTGCTTACAATATGTTTCGGCCGAAACATGTTGTAAGCAGGTACGTCGTGTATATATAGAAAGCATACTTAGTTGTGATCGGCGGTATTTTTCTCCAGTAACTGAGTCATTAGTAATCAAGCCAAAAGATAACGAGTATTTTCGCACGACCGCCATCTCGTTGTTTTACTTTCTATGAAAAGGTTAAGTTGAGCAGAATTTCTTATGCTTTCAAGTTATGTTACATTACATCATGTGCGCACATAAAGTCTGCGTCAAAACTGGAGCTGCCAGTAAGTTTTCAACACCTGGTGCAAGAGTATACAGTACGGTTTTGGCGTATCTTCCAAAGGCGAAATGTTCGTAGTAAGTTTTATAATAATCGGTCGACAGGTTCAAATGGTGGGGACCTCAAAAGGCTACTTTTGTCTATTTAGGAAGAACAGCAGGCTAAAATTGCAGAGTGCATCAGATGTTCCATTACCCCTTCAATTTAATTTACAAACCGGGAAGTGAAGTTAAGCTGATGACTTATTAAAGTACATTGCACGCAAAAATGATATACTGGTGGTGATTATAGTTTATATTACGTGGTACTTATTGCTTGTCAACAATATCAGTGTGGACGAAGTCATGTTCTAAATACAGAATAAAGCGTTGCCATGACCTGTGAGGTACTCGGAGTAACGTTGCTGTTGTTTTAGCAAACGCACTGTGTAATGTCTCGTTCAGCTATTTGATCATATGATAAACGTTACCGAAATAAATCATATTTTATGGCTTATCACTGCACGTTATCACAAGATCGGTACTTCTTGGAAGCCATCAGAAGGTTCGGCGAGAGAGCTTGAACCTTGTCACGTAACACTTTAGCGAGGTGTTCTCATACTAACAGTGCGTCATTTGTTGATGTCCCGCCCTGCTGAACACAAAGTTTATCTGTATGATTCATGCGTTGGATTTGCACCGTCTACCGGCCTCGGCAACTTGGTCAAATAAATACTCAATATATTAGTAACCACATGGAAGCCCGCAACAATGTAGCAACTAAACTGAGAATTAGTTTCAATTAATTACCATTCTTTTTTTTTAAGTTTTAGTTTCAAATAAGAGTTCGTCATAAGCTATTTTAACTTTTACTGTAAACAGCATGGGATATCACAGAGTACTCACTTTGTTGTACCTTAAAAATGTTCTTTATTGGCCTGATGATGACCGTCTTATGGTCTGAAACATGTTGTCATAATGTGATCTGAGTATATACACAAATGTATGTTACTATACTGATATATAATTGTGTATAGACGGAATATATTACAGTATATAAATAAATATCGGTTCTCCGGGCCCGCAAAGAAGTATGGGCCAAACCAATGCCCGGCTGATATTCCTGTCCATATCATAACACGGGGCGAACTGCGCTGCAATTCTTCGCACAAACGTGGATTTCTTTTACTCCGTAAATAACCGTTCCTATTTATTCAACGGCGATACGTCACACAATCATCAGTAAAAATAATGTGATCGCGTTTCGGAGTTCTGGTGAAAACTTCAAGGAATATGATAAGTGCGGTGTCGCTTTTGCAGATAGTTGTCACTCACTGGGTTAACAAATGTTAGTCTAAATTCTTTGAAGCCGAGATGGGTTGTAAAATGGCTTGGCACTTACACTTTCGCAAACCCCGAGGTTCGAGGATTCTTTCCATAGCCACTTCTTTGGTGATCTCAAAAGAAGTGCTGCAACGTCGGTACTTTTTTCATGATATTTGGACGGCTTCATAGACCTTTCCCTGTCTTTGACACTAACTCATCGAAAAAGGATTTCCTTTCCCATCTCGACGTGGTCAATTTGAGAGGACAGACCTCGTTGAGTCTTCACTGCAAGCCGTCTCTGAGAAAGAGAATTTTCTTCACAGGGTTTCATCTTTCATGCAGCCATGTGCTCGTTACTATGGGCCCTACAATGTTGTAATTCGATTGGCCTTTCACATTTTTATGTTGGCCTAGGGTATTCCTCCAGCGTATATAATAAAACATATATTAGGCGTTCACGTGACCGTGCATCATGATAAATTCTTATAATAAAGCCAACCAGATGCACTAATTTCTCAAATATATTTTTGGAATAAAACTCTACATGTTTCGTACAGTTCCTTTGTCCATCATCGGGAGTTTTTCACTGTGCACACAACAATGGCATATGTCATGCAGGTTTGTTGACAGCTTGCGAGCAAGCTGTCAACAAACCTGCATGACAAACGTGTATACCACTGTTGTGTACAGTGAAAATCTCATGATGATGAACAGAGGAACTGTCCGAAACATGCAGAGTTTTATTCCAAAAATACATTTGAGAAATTAGTGCATCTGGTTGGTTTTATTATAAGAAAACATTTATTATAAAATTTAACAAAAAATAAAAACTTAATGGGTTATCGTGGCTTCTGACGTTGTAAGTGTATTAGATATATACAATTTCTTGTCATGGGCTAATATAAAATCGTGCCCCCGTCAGTTATATTACATTAACACAATGAAAACTGCGCTCTTCTGGGTAAATACGCAGCGAGTAGTTGTAATTTCTTACCGACGTTTCGGGACAACTTATCAGTCTCATTTTCAGGTTTCAAGAATTCTTGGATCCTCAGATTCTTGAACCTTGAAGAGGCGAACACTCGGTAAGAAATTACCATTACTCGCTACTGTAATAACCCAGAAAACAGCATTTCTCATTTGATTCGAGGCGGAAGTCTGAAATCACAACCACCAACACGACGTTTTTATTAGTGCGATGTAAATTCTGGATTGCGTCAGTGGCATACTGCTGTTAAAGGCAATAAAAATGTGCCACACGTCACATTCTGTTCGTTACATTCATCGCCATGGTAGCGTACAGTCTGACCTTACATGAATGTTCTATCAGCTGGAAAATAAATCTGAAAACATTCACACTTTCATGCCAAACGCAAGTAACGACGGGATCGGAGATAAGCAGGTACTGTACACTGTTTCGTCCTCCTCGCCGCACTGCCATCAAAAGCGTCAATTTTCAGACAGGTTTTGAAAAAAAACTTTGCCCGTGTGATTGGAGCCAACAGCTGAGTTATAGTGACAAGCTACGTGTAATTTGCGTTTAAAATGTAAACTGACGATCTGTCAGTTAAATGGTTTATTTACAACACGAACTAAATGCGCCCATGATACACTCTTTCATTATTCCTACTACACGATACAAATACTGTTATTGTGTATTATATTTATGACATGTCTACGTATATCAAGCAACTGGTACTTTTAATCAAGCTGCGAAATGCAACATGTAATGATTACACTGGTCAACAAAGATTTTGTCCCATGAGGAAAAACGTCTGTTTCTTATGTATTTTTAGACGCTGAATTCAAATATGTTTCTAGAATTTCTCTATCACCCACACCTTTTGCTCCAGGTTAAAGGGCTGGAATCTTCTGCGCCAGGATACTAAGGTGTGTTTTTACCGTGGGCGCCATGAAGAATTCAAGGATTTCTTCTCCCAGGAAGATGGGCGTCGTGTTTTGCAATTATGTTTGTTCCGTTATGACAGTTCTTGGCCATGAATATAACTCAGATCAGTGGCGCTTGTTCATTGATTCGTCAAAAGTGAGCTTGAAGGTGGTTCTACTCCACAACAGAAATAGATTACCCTCCGTTCCTTTGGCTCATGCAGCCAACATGAAGGAAGGTTATGAAAGCATGAAGCTACTGTTGGGAAAGATTGAGTATGACGAATTTGGGTGGAAGTTATGTGGTGATCTCAAGGTTGTGGCACTGTTACTCGGAATGCAACTCGTTTACACAAAATACTGCTGTTCCCTGTGCGAGTGGGACAGCCGGGACAAGAAGAATCACTATGAAAATAAACTGTGGACTAAACGAACATCACTGACGCCAGGGGAGAAAAATGTCGTCAGTCCTCCTCTTGTTCTTCCGGAGAAAATTTACCTGTCCCCTTTACACATAAAGCTGGGCCTCAAGAAAAACTTTGTGAAAGGTATGGATAAAACCAGCCGTGGTTTCGAATATGTGAGGAATAAGTTCCCAAATGTAAGTGACGCAAAAATCAAGGAATGTATATTTATAGGACCCCAGATCAGGGAACTGAAGCAAGACAAATAGCTCGATGAAGACCTGAATGAGACTGAAAGAAATGCATGACTATCATTTAAGAGGATTTTCAAGGACTTCTTAGGAAATTACAAAGTACCCAAGTATCAGGATGTTGTGCAGGACCTGTTGACTTCGTACAAAGCTATAGGACGCAATGTGAGCCTGAAAATCCACTTTCTGGAGTCACACTTGGATTTTTCTCAGAAAATCTCGGCGAAGTCAGTGACGAACACGGTGAAAGATTTCACCAAGTTATTATGGCTATGGAAAAGCGGTACCAAGGTACATGGACCTCACGAATGTTGGCAGACTATTGCTGGAAACTGAAGAGAGATGTACCTGACGTCAAATAACGGCTAAAGTCAATATGCCTCTACATTTTAGAGGAAAGCTTCCGCCTGTTTCATGAGCATGTAAAGTACTATTTTGCACATTTAAATTCCTCTGTACCTTTGAAACCCTGCCTGATAGATAAATTCTGTATACGTATCTGAATTCAGCATAAAAGGTACTGAAAAGTTCATTCATTGAAGTTCGTGGAACAAAAAAAAAGTTAAATTTTGTTGACCAGTGTTATTACGCCTTTAGTCTGGCTTATTTTAGCAAGTTTTAAGCTGGTGTGTGAACTCCCTGATAGTATTGTTATATGCCGAAACTCGTAGGAGTAATATTGTATAGTCTATATCATAAGTACTTTTAGTTGGTTTTGTAAACAAAGGATTTAACTAAATTCCCCGGAATGGATTATTTTAAGGTGGTCTGTTGATTGGTTTCGGCTGTGTAAAGGATTATGTGCGTGGGAACGTAATTAAATTTGACAGCTGCAAATATCAGGCCACTGTCCTCCACCACCTGGTCGGTTCTCTTTGTGATTAGGCATATCACATGATCATACCATAAAACCTGCAAGTTACTATTAGCACTGGCACTGTGTCATCATTTCCTAGATAACACATGACACCAGATATCTGCCCATGATACACTTATCTCTTGCCCTCTTCAGAGCAAAGCAGATAGCTGGTTTCATAACGTGTATTAATGTTTCACTATCGCATATAGGACAATGTACTGATATAGAACGTGACGCCAAACACTCAGAACCTATGCGTATTTTTTAATCCTGGGGCCAAGATTTTTTATATTTTTATTTATAGTCTTATCGTTTGGGGCGTCTGAATGCTACAGTTGGAGTTACTGTACCACGAGATAATTACAGCACCCGCCGACGGCCTATTCTTTCTTGTGTACGTTCAAATGAGAGGAAACGTTTTCAGGCAGGTTCGCAAGATAGAGTAAAGCGATTATTAGCTGCGTCATGTCTGTCCGTCTGTGCGCCCACACGGACCAACTCGACTCCCACTGGACGGATTTTCGTTAAATTTAATATTTGAGTATTTTTCGAAAATCTGTCGAGGAAGTCGAAACTCATTTAAAATTTTACAAGAATAACGGGCACTTTACGGTCCGGGATCGAATCCCTGTGGGGACGAGATTTTCCGCCCGTCCAGACCTGCCCTGGGGCCCACCCAGCCTCCTGTAAAATGGGTACCGGGTCTTTCCCGGGTGTAAAGTGAGGCCGGAGCGTGCTGCTGACCACTCACCTCCTTCTAGTGTCGCGGTCATGGAAGAGTAGAGCTATACCTCTACCCACCCTCTGGGCCACACCGAGCCTGTAACGGGATCACTTTACCTTTTGACAGGAACTTTACACGAAGACCAATATACGTTTATGATCACATCTCGCTCAGTTCTTCTTAGAATGAGAAATGTTTCAGACAAATTTGCAGAGAAAATAAGAACACGCATTTTGCATTCATTTTTTTAAATCGTGTAATCGTGCAGTTAATGAGATAATGTGGAAAGCTATTGTACAACCGGACAGGCCACAGATGACTATCTGGCGCATGCGCATTGCATGCTGGATAACTAAGCCCACGAACACACACTCAGAATGTGTAATTCTTATTACTCTTCTACCGCACCAATGGTTGCACGAACACGCCTCCATGTTATGTTATACGTACCTTGCCTGTATTGTTGGGCATTATTTTCTTCGAATTGTTGATAAAAGAAGATTAGAAAAATTTACTTGAAAGTATTTAGAGTTGCATCAGAATTGCAATAATTAAAGGAATCAATATACATGTGCCGTACCCTTCAAATATGGAGATAATCGAAGATAAATCCTTTGCTGAATTGCAAGTCCTAATAAATTCCACGAAAATATTATTCCTTGCTGGGCGACACAAAGAAAGTTAGCAGCTCTTCACTGATGAACCGTGGACTTTGACAATTACAGATTTACATGACAAAAACTGAGACCTTGCCTCTTCGAGACAGTCTCTCTGTCCCATCTGGGAGATGAGTGAGAGAGGCTGTCCCGAAACGTCGGTAAACAACTACCAACATACGCTGATTAACCCTCCAAAAGAACGAAAGCCTCAACTGCACCCTTTCGGAAACATGAAATGTAACAAAACAGTTCTCGGATCTATAAAAATAATATTTTACAGAAGGATGTAACTTTAACGGAAGGTGGGCAAATGGTAATTTGGACATTACAACAATTGACGACATGGGTGTAGGGTATGTTTAAAGTTTCCAAAAATATAAATCTCGCAATGTTACCACATGGAAACTTTCATAACCACATGTATATGTTCTAATGGGAAATTCAGAATCATACTGATCACATCGTCAGGTAGTGGGACAGAATGTTCTGAGATGCATCAACTTATTAATTCTCTTTGGAAGGAACAGTAAGTGCTTCAGCAGTGGAATTTGTCATTTATTGTACCTATTTACAAGAAAGGTGACACAGCACATTGCAGTAATTACCGAAATATATCGCTGTTATCAACTGCGTACAAAATTTTATCCACCCATTTTCTCTGAAGTTTAATTCCATATGCAGAAGAAACTATTGGGGTTCATTATTGTGAATTTCGACATAACAGGTCCACTACTGATCTGAAAACATTTGGTCAATATTTAAAAAAAATGAGAATGCAGTAGGGCAGTGAGTCAGCTCTTTATAGACTTCATGAAAGATGTGATTCAGCTGGGAAGGAGACTCTGTACAATATTGTCCCTGAGTTTGGTATACACATGAAACTATTTTAGTCAATAAAATTTTGTTTAAATGAAACCTACAGTAAAGTCCCTATAGAGAGGTATCTGTCTGATACATTTCCTATAAAAATAGTCTGAAAAAAGGGAGAATTTAATGTCATTGATTATCAATTTCGCTTTTGAATATGTCAGTGGGAAGATTCAAGCAAATCTGGAGGGGTTGAAATTGAATGGGACACGCTAGCTTCTGATCTGAGTGGTTTAGAAAGAAATGCTGAGAAGGCCAAGTACATGATCATGTGACCTGGACAGAAAAGGACAAAGTCAGGACATAAATATAACTAATATATTCCGCACAATTGTGTCAATGTTGAGATATTTTGAAACGACACTAACAAATAAAAACTGTGTGCGTAAAGAAATTGAGAGCAGGTTAATTTCAGAGGATGCCTGTTACCATTCGGTCCAGAATCGTTCGTAGTCTACTTTTTCTATCTAAAAACATGGAGGTTTAAAACATGCATAACTATAAATGTGCCTTCTTTAACGGACGTGGAAATTGGTGTTTTACGTAGACTAAGGGGTGTTCGAGAATGGGGTGCTGAGGATGATACTGGGTCTAAGTGGGAGGAGGAGTAACAGAAGGCTGGACAGCATTGCAAGTTGAAGATCTGCATGGTTTGTGCCCCTGACCCAGTGAAACTGCGGTGTTGAAATCAACGCGTATGAGGGGGGGGGGGCATGTGGCACGTATGAGGCAAAAGAGACATTCATGCAGGGGTTTGGTAGATAACCTGAAGAAAAGTGACCAATACGAAATCTTGGCGTAGGTGAAGGGATAATATTAAACTGGTCCTTAAAATGGGTTGGGCGGGCGCGAACTGGTTTTATCTGGTTCTGGATAGGGACGAGAAGAGGGCGGTTGTGAACGCAGTAATGAACCATCGGGTTCCATAAAATGCGGGGAATTTCTTGACTAGGTGAGGAACTGTTAGCTGCTGAAGAAGGTCTGTGCTCCATGGAATTACATACGTTTCAGTTTATGAATTGCATGAGTGCGCACAGCCCTGTGCTGTGCGCACTCATGCAATTCATAAACTGAATAACGGGAATTCTTCAGAATTGCGGCTCTTTCGGTTTATTATTGTCTGCAGATCTTAAATTTGTGAATGCTAACGTTTAATGCTGTGTTGCGAATGGTCCACAGAAGGTGGACCGGAAGATCAGGAATGGCCAGCATGACATCTAACAGTTCACAGTTTATTGCTTCTCGAATTAAGGAAGGGCAGGCACAATACAGAAATCGTTGCTGTATAATTGTGTGGAAACTGGGGGAAGAAATATGTTCGACGTAGAATGCACGTTTCGTGTTAATCCCCAGTCCTTTTCAGCAACTTTCTGTTCTACAGCCAACGATTGGGATTTTCGCAGAAACACTTTTGGGTGTTCGTACAAAGTGTCCGTTGCGGTTATCCGATTCATCTGCAATTAGAATACGCCTATAAATTTTCGGAAAACTTCCCACTATCAAAATTCATGAAAATCCATTCAGCGTTTCTCGCTCTGTTAGGTACGGACAGACACAGCTGCTGTGAACACTCGCGCAGTTCCCTTCTTCCAGACGCTGACTGCTATCTGCTGTACCAGTGTTGCTTGTGCTCGTGACCCTCTCTGAGCTTGCTTTATCTGTGTGCCGCCCCCCCCCCCCCCCCCCCCTCCCTCTTTTTTTTTTTAAAAAGAAAATCTTTTTTTTTTTTTTTTTTTTTTTTTTTTTAAATATATTTTAAACTTTGATTTTCTTTTCCAATTTATTTTTTTTGGTTTTTTAATTTATCCAATTTTTTTTAAAAAAAAATTCTCGACTAAAGATGGTGTAATGATGAAA
>Ga0123352_10003232_pt1 | contig 23429 bp, 8 predicted proteins | sample TergutLab28metaG_FD_89700 | JGI IMG/M metagenome (GOLD analysis project Ga0123352, IMG submission 89700) | Labiotermes labralis P1 segment gut microbial communities from Petit-Saut dam, French Guiana - Lab288 P1 | ecosystem: Host-associated > Arthropoda: Insects > Digestive system > Gut ...
ATTAAGTAAAGGGTCGATTTTTATCCGATTCTTTTCAGGGGGCGATTTTTTTCCCCCCCATTACGTCGAAAGTTTTTGCCCCCCCCCCCCCCCCCACAAATTTCGTATGCGGCTGCTTTTATGCTCTTTTCTGCTTTTATGCTCTTTTCTGCTTTTATGCTCTTTTCTCGGGTGTAAATGGACCTGTACGCGATGCTGACCGTGTAGTCGGTGCTGGGGTTAAATATGTGTGTAGCTTGGGCAACACGACAAGTTTAGTTTTATCTCATTATATTTCTGGATTAGTTGAAAACGTCACAGAAGGCGGCACGAGATGCAGTGGCTTCCTAAATACGAATGGACGCCTGGTCAGCGCTAGCATGTTTGTTGCTTAATTACTATTATCTTTTCCTTTCTGACCGCGTCTGTCGGTTTTCGTGAAGCAATAATTACCGCCGTGTGATTCACGTACAGCGTGTCTGAATCTATCGCGCAGAAGCCACGCAACGGCGACCAATCTCCCTGTAACAGTGACATATGTCCTTGAGAGCCGCTACTTTGTTACTAAACAAATCTAATAACATGTACTTAGTACCTCTGCAATTGGAAACGTGTCAGCCTTAGAATAAAAGAAACAAGGAAGAAAGGAAAATGAACGGTAGAAAAAAGATTTTGGAAAAATACGAAAAGAAAGAAAGTAAGGAACTTTTTAGCCTTGTTCGCTGTGAGGCTAATGCTGGGTTGCAAAGGAGCGTCAGCAACATGCTATGGCTGTCCCTGCAACAGTGACATATGTATTATAAGCAGGACCTTCACGGGTAACAGCGTGTTGACTAACCAGGACTGCGTCTGTTCTACACGTACGTAGTACAATTGATGTTTACTATAACGTCACCCTAATCAGCAACTCTTTCTGCATCACTGGTATAGGCTGTTTGTTTCTTACAAAACCACGTAGAGTTTGTTTGGTTACGAAGCTCAATCATTTTACATGCAATTGCAGCCTCTGCAGGTCATGACATTTACGACCCGTTTTCGAACCCGAAGGCTTATAACCATATTCACAATACTGCACATTAACACCCTATCGTGAAGCACTCGTACCTAATACACACCGTCCGGCAATTTTTCTATGAATGTACTACTTCAGAACCTTCTAATTGGTCTCTTTCCTTCAGGTTCGTTTAAATGGCCCGTCAATCGTATTCTTCTTTATTTAATCGCCTTTTCATATTATCTATAAGTTCTTCATGAAGTGTTTTTATTATCCTACCACATTATTTCACTTAGGTCCAGATGTCGTCCTAATATACTTCTTATATATACTGAGATATTAGGTAACACTATAGCATGGTGTAACCTAATGATAAGGCATTAAAATGCAACGGAGGAGAACAAGGGATTCAGAACTGTGTGGCAGAACCCATTCATCGGATTCATTTTGCCACTTCCGGGATCTTCGCTTCTGCGATTACCCGTTGCAGCAGCGTCATATCCCAAAGAAACGGGATCTTCTGAATTCAATTTGTTCATAAATTCTTAAATATAATTTTGATTTGTTGCTATCATTTCAAAATATATGTACTTCTGAATATTTTGGAAGGATTTCTTATCGGTTGCTAAGCAGCAGTATTTTCATTTTCTATACAAAGTCTTCGTCGATCCCGGTGGCTGCACGGTCTAAGGCGTAGATCTAAGGCCGCTCGCCTGCTGAGATTGTGGGTTCGAATCCCACCGGAGGCATGGATGTCTGCCTGTTGTGAGTGTTGTGTGTTTCAGGTGGAGGTCTCTGCGACGAGCTCGTTCGGAGGAGTCCTACCGACAGTGGTACGTCGTTGAGTGTGATCTTGAAACCTCGTGAGTGAGGAGGCCTTCTCCCACTGTGGGCTGTTGCGCCAAAATGAAAAAATAATAAGTCTTCAATAACAGTGATACGTCTGAGCGTCAAGTCTTTTGATATTCATAACTAAGTAAAAGTGGTTATGCGTGATACACTAAATTCATCCTTCTATATGCATGGCCTTTCACTCGTAATTCTTTTCCGAACCAAGTCTTAGGTCTTGTGGAGCTGTATTCTGTTAAGAACATTCGAGTACATATACACATTACATTTGGCGCATTCGCAAAATTACGAATAGCGCATATTAGCTTCGTCAGTTTTTCCCGTCTGTCCGTCTGCATGGAACATCTCGGCTCCCGCTGGACGGATTTTCATGAAATTTGTTATTCGAGTATTTTTAGACAACCTGCCGAGAAAATTTATGTGTAAGTAAAACCTGACAAGAAGAGCGGGTACTTGACATGAAGACTTGCGTATCGCGCAGAATTCTTCTTAGAATGAGAAAAGTTTCGGACGAAAGTTGTAGATAAAATTAAAACACGTGTTTTATTTACAGTAACTTTCTTCAACAAATCGTGCCGTTTATTAGATAATGTACGCAAATGTGGTAGAACCAGACAGGCCACAGATGACAGTGTTAATACTGCGTACAAAAGGTACGATTAGTATGCCGGATAACTAAGGCAAGGATAAGCACACACACACACTCATAATATTTAGTACTTATTGCTGCGTAAGTGATTAATTCCGTCCGATGTAGTAAAATGTTTTACTGCAACACTTACAACGACAGAGAAACTAAGCGGAGACTTTGATATTTGTGTGACCGTGCATCATTGATACAATAATATAAACAACCAACTAGATGCAACAATAATTGTTTATTAATAGTTTCAATCAGTTCAACAGGTTTCGGGCGATAATTTCGCCCATCCTCAGGAGCACTAGACTGTGTTTACAGCTTGTGGTATAATGCACCGACGATGCTGCCTACTGGTGACTTGGTCCAGCCAAACTTGTGTGGTAAATTTATTTTACCACGGTAAAATAAATTTACCACACAAGCACTGTTGTGCAACAATCAGTATTTTTGTATAGTTTGCCGTGACATGTAACTAAACAACAACAATACCACACAGAGTGCATTGTTGTTTCCAGTGCAACAGTAGTTTCGCGAGCGCGCTACAATAACGCAAAACGTATATTGCCTCTCTTGTCTCTTTTATTTTCTTTTTTACCCCCTCGTTCTTTGTTCCTTCTCTCTTGTTATTCACCCCCTTTTTACCTTACCCTTTTCTCTCTTCATCTTATCATTTCGTTTCTTCTTCCGCACTTTTCTATCTTCTCCTTCATGTTTTGCATTCTCCTCGTCTTTCTTCTCCTTCAGTTTGAAGAAGATCCCACGAGAATCGTGTAGCAGGCTGTACCTCTTCCCCCGTTTGTTTTACGACGTTTAGTGCCCACAAAATAATTACAGTCCAAGAAGATCAGAGAGCAACGTCAACGTTAAATGAATATGAGAGTCCTGATATAAGTGACCAGTAGTTGGGCATGAAAGCACGATCCAGAATAAAAACGTTTGAAGTTATAGTATTAGACCGCAGGTAGTGGGCTGAAAACACGAGATGTTTCGTGTTTCACCTGACACGGCCTTACGAAAGCGAGAGGAGGTTTACAGTGAGTTTTGCCAAACAAGATAATGTAGCCTCGGAGGGCATATAAAATGCTCAGTACTGAATACGTTGGAGTGGTCTTAGCGGGAGGTATTTGGTAGGGCTGCTGCATCTTCTGACTTATGTTGTCATGATGCTGCCCAGTCTTAACCACTTATGGTTTACGAGCGCCTTCAAGTCTCTTTCGACTCTATACTATTCTGAGATTGAAATAGATTCTTTAAGTAACATAAGAATCAATCTATCAGCTTTTTGCTATTCACCTCCAATTAGTGCTGAGGACTGAAACGCCTCGAGATATACAACAACGCACCCTGTACTTCTACATATGTTTTTAAGAGCAAGAGAAATGCTTAGATTGTCGTCTGGAATGTGAAACCGTGCAGGTTTGCGGATGGCTACTGACATCGGCGGGCTGTGCTGCGTCCATCTTTACGTCTCGCAAATGAATGTCGCGGATTCATTCGAAACGTCGGTATCTGCCCTTATGGCTACAGAGGTTACGCTCAAAGTGCCACAGTGAGAACTTATACTGCTGCGGCAAATTGAATAAAATAATTTCAACTTTACCTTTGTACCTTTGCTTGGGTCCATAGGATTTCGTTTTAGCACAAGGACTGACTTACTGACAAACTGTTCAGGATGCAGACCGATTGATGGCTTTTGTGAATACGATAACGAACTTTCAGGTTCCTTAGAATCCAGAAACTTCTTGACCAGTTGAGTGGATCAAATGTTTAAGAAAGAATAATATAAACAACCAACTAGATGTAACAATAATAATTGATTTAATAATTTCAATCAGCTCAACATGTTTCGGGCGATAATTTCGCCCATCCTCAGGAACACCAGACTGTGTTTACAGCTTGTGGTATAATCCACCGACGATGCTGCCTGCTGGTGACCAGGATGAGGTGGAACTGGTTAACTGGTTAACTGGTCACCAGCAGGCAGCATCGTCGGTGGATTATACCACAAGCTGTAAACACAGTCTAGTGTTCCTGAGGATGGGCGAAATTATCGCCCGAAACATGTTGAGCTAGTTGAAGAATAAGAGACCAACTTGATGTCTCTAGTTATTAAGTTTTATTTTACTTCTATGCTCAACATGTTTCGGACATTAATACATCCATCATCAGGAGCCTGCGACCTTTCTATTGTATCACCTCATTGGTCGTGTGTTCTTGTTTCGATGTGTGTTGGAGTTTCGGTGTGGCTGGGTTGGGGTGTGGTATCCGTGTAGCAGGCTGAAGCACAACTCTGTTGAGCTGTTTGAACTTATTAATACAATTATTATTATTGCGTCTATTTGGCTCTTTATATTACTGTATCAATGACGCACGGTCACACAAACACCAACTTTAAGAAAGAATCGAAACGTTGAGGTCTTTGTTATTCTGGGTTATTATGTTGCGTATGTTGACAGTTGCTTCCCGGCGTTTCAAGACAGGCTAACAGTCGCATCTTCAAGGACCAAGTAGTCCCAAAAGTCGTTAAACAACTACCACCATGTGCTGCGTAACAACCCAGAAGATCGAAGACCTCATCTATACCGCGAAGGAATTCTGAACCTCACAAAAATCTGCACCATTAAGTCTGTTACTTGGATATAAATTTGTATTGTTAGAAACTGTTTTTTTATTGTTGTCGTTGTCGTGTCCAGAAAGTGCAAATAAAATGAACAGGGAGAACAGTTTGCCAACATGGTGAACAAAAAATCATGGTCCTATATCTTGGACTTGGTTAATAACAAGCAGTATTATTAACGCCGCTGGAATATTTACTGAAGTTATTGCAGTCTTAATGTAAACACAGACTGTGTTAGTGTATACGACCGGTATCCGGTTTGAATCTCGTCTACGATATCGGCTGTTCTCTTCGAATTTCGTTGCTTTTCTCAGAAGTTGAGGGTGTTTAAATAGTTGACATTCGCTTTTTTTTTTTTTTTTACATCTCTCCTTATTCGCGATCTGCCAGCGTTATATTATTTCATGTTTACTGTTTCAAATCTGGGATCGGATACTAGTTAACCTGGCTGAAATTTTCTAGTCAGTTTTCTCAGTACTTCCAGTAAGTCCTGATATAATGCTTTACGTTAGGCCACACGACATCTTCCTTACTCAACCCAACCAATCCCAATCCCATATTTACTAATAATTACGTTATTCGATGCTGTAGAGTCGGATCAAGTGAAGCGGATCACACCGAAAAGTAACAGTTGACAATAAGTGCAGCCACCTTCAAAATAATCGTTGTTAGTTCGTCTCAAGCAGATGTATTTCTTTGAATCCGAAGGGTTTTGTGTCATTTTATTTGGAAATATTACTCAAAGCCACTCTTGCACACTGAACTGCGACTTTTGCAGGCGGGGTAGAGCTGCTTCTTGACGTGCGGATATTAGAAAATATTTATCTAATTTAAAACACCCATGAGCTTTATATGAAATTTCTGGTTTCTCTTTGTCTGTTAATGAAGTGTCTTGCTACTTCTAGTCGATGTACCACTAATTACATGCCTTTCCCTTTCCTCACAGATAATGATAACCCAAGCAAGCTTATGATTGCACTGTTATGGTTTTCAGCGGCAATAAACCATTGCTTATTCAAGTAAAATATGTCACGTGGCAGAATATTGAAATGTAGAAAGAAACGAAATTTTGGAAATAAAAATGGGCTGGACGTAGGGCACAGTTTTACAAAACGTTTTCAGAGGATTCGGGGACGGCGGTAGCTCAGTGGTTAAGGTACTGTACTACAAATCTGAAGGTCGCCGGTTCGATCCCAGCTGGTGTCAGTGGATTTTTCATTGATATAAAATTCTTCCGATCGCACTATGGCCCTGGGGTCGAGTCAGCCTCTAACAGAAATGAGTACCAGGAGCATTTGCTGGGGGTAAAGGCGGCCGGTGCCTAATGCTGACAACCTACCACTATCCTGTGCCGTTGTCACGAAATCTGGGAGCCTTAACTTCCTGGAACCTGTCCTGGATTGTAATGGGACTGCTTTACCTTTAAAGAGGATTCCTGAGCGCACTCCGTTGTGGATATTGTGTTTTTTAAAATATGAGTGTCGAATTCTTCACAAGGTGACCACATGCTAACACATGTACCTCTCCAGAAATTTCTACACTTGCTGCCACAAGTTTCGTCGCCTGTAGCCATTCTTTTACGGTATTTTTTACTTTATTTCGTGCTCAAATTTTTGTCGATTTTTGTGAATGTTCTCTCATCCATAACATGTCCCCCATTATGTTGTTTGCCACCCGCTTGTCTTCATTAGCATCATAAAAGCACAACCTAACGTCTGTACTGCACACATACGTACATGCAGCCTGCCTAATGGCTCAGTCCAGTAGATTGCATTCCTACGTTGTTTTCTGAAGCCATCGGTTTCGAATTCATTGTTTTACTCAGTCTCTCCATGCCACACAATTGTTTTTCGAATTTTTGGACCAGAAGGATGGAGAGAGCAAGCTGCTCCGAAAGTCGCTAACGAATTCACAAATCTATACAGATAAGTCAGCTTTTAATTTAATTCCATATTCTTCCAAATTTGTCATTTTAAATTAGGCTAATATTCGATTATATATAACAAGTGCGACTGGTAAAGCGTCATTAAATAACTCAGATATTATACTAAATAGGTGTGTGCATGCTATGTATTTTCACCCAACTTTATTGTTACGCGTGTACAGAAATACATATATTGTGCATCAGATATATGTTGGCCGCAGTAAGCAGAATAAATTTCCTCCATAATGTATCACACACGAATCGTCTGTAGGGTGATGGATGCTGGGTCTTCAGATACAGGATAACACGACACAAGTGGCATTTCTGTGTACGTTGAGAGAAATGAGCACGCTGTAATGGGGTGCAAATACAAGAAGTGCGTGTTCCGAGGTTCTCACTGCAGTTTGGCTGAAGTTTCAAGTCTTTTTGGAATGTTACGCTATGTCGACTGGTGAGTAGCTACCGCGATTTCGAAGAATCTTGGTGTCTTCGAAACGTCGGTAGCTATGAGTCCTATGAGTACTTGTCAGTCGACACGGCTTAAAATGCCAAAAGACTTTAATATTCGTATAACAAATGTTTCGAAGGTTCAAAGGTAACTAATATAGCAAGAAATGGAGTCACGTTGCCGTGACGTCAGATGACTGAATACCACTTAAATGCACAGGCTGAAAGAAAGGCGTGATGTGGGAACCGAATATGGAATGTGCGATGGGAAGCCGGCACTAAGCACTGGAGTTATTGCGCAGCCGCGATACTCTTGTATAAAATGTAGTAAATTAAGCCACGTGTGAAGAAGGCCCGGGCGCTAGGTCGCCCTGGCGACTAAGTATTTTTTAAGTGGCGCCTAATGTTGACGGGGGCACGCGGTGGCGCAGTTGGTTGAGGTACTGCGCTACAAGCCGGAAGGTCGCGGGTTCGATTCCCGATGTCATTGAAATTTTTCATTGACATAATCCTTCCAGCCGCACTATGGCCCTGGGGTTCACTCAGCCTCTAACAGAAATGAGTACCAGGAATATTTCCTGGGGTGTAAAGGCGGCCGGTGCATAGGGCTGGCAACCTTACCACCTTCATGTGCCGATTGTTTTGAAATCTGGGAACCTCGACATCCTAGAACCCTCGGGACCTGTCCAGGCCTGTAATGGGATTGTTTTACCTTTTTGCCTAATGTTGATAGGTCCTCAGTATGAAACCTGCTTCTTGTTACTCTGTTGACGCCTAGAATTTTAAGGCTGCTCCCATAGTTTTGGAATATTTGTTTATCCCTAAATAAAACCGTCCATTTTCTTGTGTATTTATTATTTTAACAATAGACTTTCAGTCTCAACAATACAGGTAACAAATATTTGACCGGTGGGGTGGAAGTGACGTGAGTTTAGAAGTGCAGAGTTTGTAGAAAACCACTGGAACTCTTAGAGTAATAGGTGACTGGTAGTTAATGCGGAAAATTTTAGAATACGAAATAATTACAGCGCTGCGAAAAACACAGCAGCGTTTAGTGTTCTCGTTCTGAACGAACCTGGGACCTTCCGACTTTACAACGGGCTAGTCACTTCAACGGACACGTACAGGGTGGAATGCTGTTTTGTACGTCACCCAGTAACCTTACACCTCACCTCTCACTCTCACCTTCACCGCGAAGCTGTCCACTTCTTTGTCCTCTTTGTACCTAACCATATTACCTTTCTCGTGTTTTCATTAGCCTAGTTTCCCACGTAAAACAAACCTTACGAGATCACGTGGCTGTGCATGTGTTCCAGTTACGACCCACATCCAAGAGGCAAGACATCACTCAAAATGTATTGATTATACTGTACCAAAAGAATAATATATATTTGGGTGCCGGGATATCGTAGACATCATAGTGACTAGGCTACGGCCTTGACGAGCCGGTGTTCGAATCTCGGCAGAGACAAGAGAGTTTTCTCCAAGAAACATCCTAACCAGCTCCGGTGGGCCCCACCCAGCCTCCTGATCAAAGGATATCGAGGAATATTTCCTGTTGGGGTGAAGCAGCCGGCGCGTGAGGCTCTCCGCTCAACTTCTTCTAGTGCCGACGTTAAGAATGAACGGATTGACGCCTGTATTTATTATTTATTCCTATCATTACAATGAGGTGAAAATCCTTTGGTACTTCTTATAATAAAACCAAATAGATGCGCTAATTTCTCAAATTTATTTTTGGAATAAAACTCTACATGTTTCGGACAGCTCCTCTGTCCATCATCAGGAGTTTTTCACTGTTCACCCGGCAATGGTATGTGTCATGCAGGTTTGCTGACAGCTTTCATCAAACCTGTGTGACAGTGAAAAACTCCTGATGATGGACAGAGGAACTATCCGAAACATGTAGAGTTTTATTCAAAAATAAATTTGAGAATTGAGTGCATCTAGTTGGTTTTATTATAAGAATTTATCACGATGCACGGTCACTTGAACGTCAAAATCCTTTGACACATAAAATTTTCCCTGCCCACGATGTGTAGAACAGGATACGCTTTTATAGTATTTCATACTTTGGTATTTTCACCTTAATAGGTCTGTGTGAAAATGCAGTTTCTAAATCTTGTGTCTGGAAGAAAGAAAAGAAAACTTAACGCATAAAAAATGAGCCAGCTATGTTCTCGACTGAAATTTTGCTCTGGCGGAATCTAGAAACTCCTTAGTGCAATGTTTTGCGTACTTCGTATATATTACAACACAAGAGCGCACAGTGTGGAAACACTTCAAGGAATTTTGTACTGGGTGTAGTCATTGAAATTTGGAGGGCGAATTAATTTCAATTTACATCACTATTACGTAATACCTACACCAAAGACGTCTGTCGTCTGGAATATTATTACACACTGTAGATCTATACAACTTGTACCAGAGTTTAAGAGAATTTTACGCCTTAGTCTTGAGGGGAGTCCAAGAAATTACATGAAGATAAACAGCAAGCTTCTCCAGAACGTTAGTGCCTAATATACAAGGTGTCATTTTCAAGTGAGACGTCCCCGTTGTGTTGAAAATGCTAAACTATTATATAAATATATATAATATGGTACAGTCATACACAACTTTATATTTTATTAGAATATATTAGGTTAAAATTCCAGCTACATGTTTCGGCCCAATTGTAGGTCCATCTTCAGGCTGATCTTTGAACAGGTGGAGTGTACAATTGATAATGCTTTCAATTTACGAGATATCGTATTAAAAGAATCTCGTAAATTAAAACATTATTAATCGTCCATTCCGTCTACTGAATGATCAGCCTGAAGGTGGCCGTAAAATTGGGCCGAAACATGTAACGGGAATTATAACCTAATATAATCTAATAAAATATAAAATTTTATGACTATATTATATTATGTATATTTATATTATACTTTATATACGGTGTCATTTTTCGAAACATTTGGTTATTCATCAACACCTCCAACTTCCCTCCAACGTGGCCCGACGGGCCACGTTGGAGGGAAGTAGCTGTACCAGTATTATGACCTGTACCGGAGGTTGCGGCTACAGTTTTTTGTACTCCTGATGATGGGTGCTGTGACACCCGAAACATGTAGAGTGACTTTGCTGTAAATAAATATCTGCATACTGTTGCATCTGGTTGGATTTTTATTAACATTGCTTGTTAGCTTCTCAGCTGTAGATTATTAAGTCCATATAGAACTGAATCTGCCGTTTCTCTTGTGTGGCTGTAAACGTTTTATTCCACATAAATGCAGGGCTTTGCCTCAGACTTAGGCATATAAAATATTTACCTGATCTTCTGGCAACTTGCACGAAAATTCTATACCAGAGCGAGTGAAGTGGTATTTGTTACTTTCTCACACCCTGTAGGAATGCTGGGACAACACGGTACCCATTATCAAGGTCACACAACTCGTAATTTTACAGATTCAATGTCAATAATGCAAGTTTTCAGATGAATGAACTCTACCGGCTATTCTTCATAACGTTTCAATATTATTAAGATCTAATATGGATGAATTTTTGTTCTTGAACTACTCAGAACGTTGCATTGATAAAGTAGAGCAAACATTTGGACCAAGCTTCGTCCGAAGAACGATTTCTTTTATGAATAATTCGCCGGACTTTCAGTTTTTATTAAACATGACAGGTCGGCTCAGTAATTTTTCCGTAGCACCTTGGCGCATCATCTGACACACTTTGTAACGACAAGATTGACAAATCCTGTTCTGTTACTTTCATGAGTGTGTCCATTTCTAAACTAGACCACTTGTCGGTCCGCGACTTGATCGCCACTTTATGTTTTCGATAGATGTTGTTTAAATCTCGCTGTCCCGTTATTTCACCAATTCATTAGTCATCTAATAAAGTCAACGGCTACCCGATCTGTTGGATGTTCTTGTTGTTACTGGATGCTTGCATCGCGTTTGCCGATTTCGGCAGGGCAGGTGGTGATGGAATATTTTGACACTCGCCTCTGTTTGCATTTTCTGCTGCACAGACCAGGCCGATAGTTTGTCCTCTTCTGCAACTGACACTTTCTGACGCCTTCGTCTTGTCTGTATGAATTTAGCAATTTAAAGCTTTTACTAACCTCATTCTCTTTCCAACATTCCATTTAACATCGTCTTACTCCATGCCCTTTAGTTGCTGCAGCTTAGATAGTAGCGGTAAAATAGCTGTCCCTTCTTCTTTCTATTATTTGGCTCTCCTCGCTGTTTGGGAGGAATCGGTTCGAATCCTGACCGGGATGATCTTGGGCCCTTGCGTACAATTATCGGTATATTACCTCAAATTCGACTATGGACCTTTCATCGTCCAGACTTTTCAGTGCATCTAGCTATGATTCGGTGCCCTGAGTCTGAGATTTGAATTTATATCTACATTTAAACTAAACTATTAGGCCACAAATTGACATTGACTCTCCCATTATGTATGCATGGCCCTTACGTCTCTTCCTCTCGGCATGTACAGGACTAACAGCATCTTCACAACACAGACACTAACCATCTTGTGCAATTTCAAGTTACGCGACTTGAGACGTACACTTTTATTAAAGCAAAACAAAAACTGAAATAGTAACGTGCTTGAAAATTCTTCCTCGGCGGGAATGAAAGCGCAGCGAGACGAAGATGACAGAAGAGTGCTGAGGGGCGGTCATCCATCTGCCGATGAGCTTCCAGTATGCTGGAGTTTGGATTACCACTGGACTCACCCATATATATATAGCTTCCAGTATGCTGGAGTTTGGGTTTCCACTGGACTCCCTCATATATATAAGGGAATCCAGTGGAAATCCAAGCTCCAGCATACTGGAAGCTCATCGGCTTATTATATATATATAATCAGTTCCGATTTGCGCAAAATTTGTCTTGCGCCGCACCTCTTGGAACGTAATTACTGCTAAGTCTGGAGGTGTTTGTTCCGTACATCATAAATTACTTTCCCTTAGTCTCTTTAGTGACGCTTTTTGGACTTCGTAACTTGAATAGCGCTCAATGGGAGGACTACTGTGAATGGTGAATCGATGTGAAAAAGAAAAATACGGCCGAAACTTATTTGTGGAATTGAGGAAAATTTCGAAATCACGAGTAATTATAATAAGATTTTAGGAGGGGAAATGGTTCCGGAAAATCTTTAAATATAAAACAGGAGTGTGAAACCTTCAACCGCTTTAGAGGCACACGAGAGTCCATGGAAGCATAATAAAGGAAAACATCAGTCGCAGTAATAGCCTATGGAGTGATGTCAGTGAGAATGGCATGATACCGCCCACGCAGACATGCTAGTTGAAAAAAAAAAAGTACAGGACGAACAAATGAGATATTACAGTGCAAACACAAGGCACATTTTGACAATTGAGTCATGTCCATGGGAAGCAGTGGTTTGGAATGGCCAGCATCTTACCTTAGAGATGTGAGTGTACTGCAGCTCTGCTTCGTGCTTCATTGTGACTAATGCCTTTCTTCTCTTGCAGCCAACCACTCATTGTGGGCCTTACGACGACCCCTCACAGTGCTGATCTCACCGGCAGGGTCACATGTCCACTCTTGCATACATATAATAGCTGTGATGAAACTTTAGAAGGTTCTTTTTCTCCTTCAGATCTTTATATATTAAACACACTTCCTACAGCGTGACGTCACAAAACGTGATTTTACATTTAAAGTTGCCGTTAATACACCAATCTGATGGTGCTAAATTTTTGTGTGTAATTTTAGTGCAAAATAAAAGTCTTGATATATAATCAGTTCCAAGTATAGAATGAAAAGATAGCAAGAACAACACTGCGATTACCTTGCGAACACGACTTCTTCGTCACCTTTACATATTGAATTCGTAGATGTGATTCTTTCTTATAAAAGGTAAGGTTAATATACAGGTTGATTCAAAAAGATGGACTCAATTTCGTGCATCTATATTTCCTGAACTACACATGGTATGGGAATGATCTACATAATATTTGAAAGAGGAATTCCTATGTTTTTAAATACCACCGCTAGAGCTTTCGCCTAGTGCACAGCCTTGCAGCAGCATCAGTTGAGAGCAAAATGGCTACTATGCAGCACAATAAATTTTGCGTGTATCAGAGGAGAAAATGAGACGAATTGAAGAGAGTTTTGAGCGTAGCCCACGCAAGTCAACCCGTAGAGTGAGTAGAGAACTTGGAATACCGCAACCAACTGTCTGGTATGTGTTGAAGCGCCGTTTACTCTTCAGTAGAGTCCATCTTTTTTAATCACCCTGTGTTTTAAAGGTCATTTCCATGTACTTTTTAACTTTTTAATATCACTTAAAGTTGACCCCTGCATCTCACACCAATGAATTTGGCTACAGTTTATTTTAATAGGAAGTCTGGCAGGTTTAACTTAGGAATAATTAGAGTTTGATGTTGTATATCTAGACCTATCGGGTACTCCCATAAAATATTCTCTCATACGGTACCTATATCTTTATCAGTTGTGTCATCCAGCCCTGGGAGGCCAAACCGGTGATCATGATGTTGCCAAGGGTTAATCGATGCTTTGAAGCTGAGTGCATTAGCGTGCTCTTACATCCAAGGAGAAATGGACGCTGCCGAGTCTATGTTGCTGATACTAATCCTTTTAACTCTGACTTCTATGAACGTTGGACGTACGTGCTTGTTGGCCAAGGATGCGCGAAGTGCATAGTTTCAAACATGATTAACGTGGGACTTCGACTAAGGAAGGGGGGTTTCTGACGTAACTTACGCAGAGGCTCTAGCACGCGGGAAATAGCACGCTTTACCCACACAAATTGTGCGGTAAATGTATTTTCAACGAAGGACGTGAACTCGGTAAAATTCAACGTACTGTTTCCGGCTTGAGGGTTACTTGTGAATTGCCGTTTGGGTGGTTTACCTCAGTACCTCCGACGTTACTCTTTGTAACACTGAGTTCGTGGCTGGAATCCTATCAAAACTTATGATTATTTCTTTCCATTATTTACTACAGTCTGTGCCGACGAGAGGGCGGGGAAGCCGGTAAAAATTACCGGAACCCGGTGGTCCGGAAGGAGGGCCGGTGCCCGACGATATTGCATGTGTTTTTGTTTTTGTTATTAGTATCATTTTCCGTTGTACAAATTAAACCTTTCAGCCCAAGCCAAAGCCACCCTGAAACTGAGTCAATCTTTCGATTTAGTTTAAAGATTTTTAGCCAGCCCGCTCTTGCTGGGGGACCCCCTCCCAGCGTTCCTGACTACAGTCATACATTTTACTCTATAATTCCTCCACTTTTATTACGTGTGTCGTGTGCTGTATTCCACCGCCAGTAGAACAGTTAAGTCTAAATAGGTTATTTATGAGAAACGAGCAGGGCATTTTAGTACAGCCGAGGAATTCGAAAAAAAACTTTTAAAAGAAATTCTGGGCATTTATCAAGGTCCAAGCTTGAAAAGTTATAGTTTTAAAACATGGTTTTCAGAATCTTAGTAATTGACCAACTTAATGCACAAATTCTTGTTTTACAATAAGTTTATTATATTCCTCTACATGTTTCGAGCACTATTTCACTCATCATCAGGAGGTCAAAATTGTATTGTACAGCATCTGGTATCGTCACACTCTGTAGGTGGCCGTCTGTTGCACAGTTGGGGAGAGGATCAGTCCTCTCCCAACCTGTGCACCGGACGGCCACCTACAGAGTGTGATGATACCAGATGCTGTATAATACAATTGTGACCTCCTGATGATGAGTGCATTAGTGCTCGAAACATGTAGAGGCATATAATAAACTTATTGTAAGACAAGAATTTGTTCATTAAGTTGGTCAGTTCCTAAGATTATACTGAGATGCACGTTTAGCTAAACATCAAAAAATGGTTTTCGAAGTTTTAGTGCAGGGATAAAATATCTAATTTTACAAACACGTACCTCTTTTGTTGGCAGAAATCTTGAAAACAGTATGTGACGCTCTGGACGAAACTGCACTGGCTAAATATAGGGACCACTGGTCGAGCATTGTGAATAGGATGATGAAATTCGGTTCTTTGGGAGGGGGGAAAAGTCTTCACTAGTTGAGCGACTGTCAATTTTAAGCACATTCCCTAGAAATTATTAATGACACGAATTCACATCTACGTATTGCACTTCTCCATGGAAATTGCATATATGCTCTAGTTGAAATCACGTTTTCCGCTTATGATATATTTTGTCGTCAGAGTGACAGAGAACTTACCGTATGACGAGGGAACTTCAGTGCATGGACAGGATTCGTACGTTAACAAGGACAGTTTCGAACTTGCTTCAGCCCACGGATGTAAAAGAAACTGACAACTATCTTCATGTTTGTACCGTGCATCAGTGACGATTAAAACACTATATTTTCCATCAGATGCACAATATGTATTTGTTGGACAATAAAGTGTTGTAACTGAGAACTAGTTTGTAGATGAGACTTTTCAGCTCATACTGAAGGAAAAGTTCAAAGCATACAAAAGACAAATTATTTGAGACCTACCGTGATTCAGGCTTTTCATAATATAGCCGCAGGTACATTTAAACGAAACGGAAAGAAGGGAAACTGTACCAGATTTTTTTTAGCATAGTTGAACTTCTCCTGTCCATGCTATACAGAAACTTCAGTACGTTTATGGAGCAAGCAGTAAATGTGATTTGTTGGCATTTTTGATCCTGTCTACTGCGAAATGCAGCTGAACTGTAGAAGACCAATTATGTGTAATTATATCTCTTCAGTGCCAACTGCACGGCCGTATGAACGAAGAGAATGAAGAGCAGGTGGCCTGTGTGCAATTTTTTGCAAATTGCGCCCCTTTATTGCAAATCGCTCACACACACACACATAACAACAGTCAACATTTTCCAGCACGATTTGTTTTTGTATATGTGCCTTTTCATTGCGAAGTCTGCCGAGATTCGGTTGCAGGGACAGAACGGCGATTGTTGAGTAGTTGAGCCCTGTCGTTGCTAACAACACGTTTGAGTATTTATTTATGTATTTTTATCAATTTTTGTATTTTTATTGTTATTTCTATGTATTCTTATTGTATGTTTACGTAGCTGGCGCTCTGCGGCTACCCTGACTGAGGGTTTTCCATGCTTTTTCCTCAGTTGTAAGGCAAATGCCAGGGTATAACTCGCAAAGACGGGACACGGCCCGCACTCTTCCAAAAATTTTTGTGTTCTATATATTGTTTGTTTTGTGTCGTTCTGTGTATTGTTTGTGTGTCAATGTGTACTGTACTACTGCCACCGGGTGGCAAACCAGTTGCAGTTTTAACAAATATATCCTATTTCGGCGTTTTGAATGAAAACTGGAGATTTAAACGCACGAACTGAGCAGAAAATATTTGACACCTGTTTGCATAATTTGGCGTTTTCAATGTAAACATCACGGAGATTTCAATGCGCGACTAGCAGAGAAACTGTCTGAGACTTACTGAATTTTGCAGACGTTTTAGTGCAGAGAGTTCAGTGGTCGAATAAAACAGAGTAAAACAGAATAAAACAGCTAGCTATTTTAACACATGAACAGAACTGTCACTCTATGATTTTTTTTGTTTATCTGCAAAGAAATCGGTGTTTATTATTATTGCACGTGGCAAATTCAAAGACAGAAAATGAGCTCCCTGAATTGCTGAAGGTTTATTTCTACGGATGCGTTTCTTGTGATTCAGGGATATTAGAACCACGGTTAGGACAGTAATTTTGTAAAAGGCTCAAGGCGTGTTTGTTTAATTCAGGTACCTGGACCTTTTGGCGCCTGAATTATTTTTTTAAATTTTAGCACATTCTGTATATAAAATGTGAATAATACAGGAACCAAATACATTAGAATTATGGAAAAAAAACTGCATTTTGAAGAGAAAAAACGGAGAATGTATACCATTTTTTTAAATATTCAGTATCTATATTTGTTGAATAAATATATAAAATGCAACTAGAGGTTATCGGTGCGGCACGACCACTATAGTTGACATTAGGCGTCTAAAGGTTAATCCAAGCTAGATTGGAGTGTATGTACTTGTCTGACACAACTATATGATGGTAGAGATATGTATAGAATTTATTACATAAAAAACAACTACATGTTTCGGCACTTTACATTAGCCATCTTCAGGTTGAGAAATGAAAAAAACTTAGTAAGCAGCTATACTCGACTTATGTGGGTTGTATACAGTGGGGAGGTAAGAGGTGAAGTTCTTTATGTAATAAATTCTATACATATCTCTACCATCATACAGTTGTGTTAGACAAGTACATACACTCCAATCTAGTTTAATTATAAACACAACGGTGATGACGAACCTTAATGATTATCTTAATCCAAGCTTTGATAAGTCTTCAGCGCAAGGATAAAACGGGTATTCTATCTGTTGATAGTGTTTTACGGAGTTTCATACTTCCTCTTTCATCATGTGATGTATTGAAGGCGGTAATGGATGTTAGAAGGGACGCTTATGAATGAACAAGAACGAAGGTGGGAGGGTCGTGGTAACTTGGAAGATACTGTCTCTGTGCTGGCTAATGGCAGGAGGACGGTGTTGTTGGTGCAGTAATTACATGGGTACTCTGTCGTTCACCTCGGCGCATTCCATACATCTTGCCACTGTAGTTAACATCCATCTTGAAGAGTTCCGGTGGTTGCACGTCGCCTCATCGCCCTCACTTGTTTATTTATCGGTTTCAGCTTCACTGATCACAACATCCTCGCCTTATCGCACAGATGTTTCAGTTCAAACAGGTAAGAAAATAATTTATTTCTGTACAAGTAACGTTTATCTAGCACTTCATTTGTTACATGCAAAGGGTAAGAATGCCACTGTAAACTACTTTAACAATCTATAAACGCCAAACTTCGAGATGAAATATATTAAAATCATGACGTTCTTATTATAAATAACTGGCAAACTGCTTCCTCAGTCAAGAGGTAATAAAATTGAAGCTTAGATGAAATGAACTTCGCTTCGGAACAAAACCACAGCACCTTGCGGTGTTATGTTTAAGAAGGTTTAACACCGATAGGAATATTTAAGCATTTCAAACACCGATTCAAATTATACGAGGGAGAGACAAATTAAAATCTTAATTAAAAGTGCAATAGAAATTCGAACCACAGCTCGATTGTCTTGTAAGTTTCAACAATGATATTCATGGTTTGAAGAGTGGCCGACAGGTAGCAGTACGATACTACATAGAAAAATGAAGTCATTGTGTACCTTTTGTGTTCAGTAAATTACGAGATAAAACATATTTAAGGTTTCATTTGACTGACGCTCGTATAATCTTTTTTGTGCTTCATTTTTTTTTCGAAGCGGGATGTTTTTGACGGTGCAGTGACTGGGCTGTGGTTTCAGAAATCGAGGAATTGTGGATCAATTCTCGACAAGGCAAGAAATGCTCGTCTTGTCCAAAACGTTCAGACTGACTCTGGAACCCACAGTGCCTCAAATTAATTGGTTAGCGGGAGTTCCTTGGGAACAGCGACCGGGTCGTCAAGGTGGCGAATGACCTCCATTTTGTGTCGAGATCAAGAGTACGTGGACCTTCACCCTTACTTATCTTACGCCTTCGTGGCGTTCACTGGAACGACCTTGTTTCGACCTTATTGTTTTGTTTCTTTCCTGCTGCCTTCGTTATGAATGTCAGTCATTTAATGTCCATGTGTCTGACTGAATTACAGGCAAAGAGGAGGACAGACCTGGACTTCTCGCTTGTACGGTTGCGAAGAAGCCACTAGCTTTCTCCCTAACCTAATGAATACTTCCTACCATGCGTGTACAATGTCGTTAGTAACATAAACAACAGCCCCCCCCCCTCCCAAAGACACAACTTAGGCTTTGTTTACGAAGTAATAAAAGAACACCTTATGTGGAGACGACGTACATCGGCGATGTGGTATCAGCAATTGAACTGTTGGTCGGATATTCTTGACATGCAGCACTAATTATTTACAAACCCGCCGTCAAGCATACATGAGTTTGTAGAAACTCGACTCAGTGACATCCTTACTTAACTGAAGGTCGTAAATTAATTTCTTTTCACACATTTCATACTGCCTGAAAGATTCGGATGAAATTCGGTGTGTATCGCTACGTGGTGATTATGCACACTTGTGAAGTTCGTGAAATTTGGAGCAGTGAAAGGTATACTTTTCTTAACCGCATGATTTAATTTTCGCATTCGTACCATGCATCTTGATATTATGAAGGTTTTATTTATTCACCGTCTGATGCACTAGTGAGTTGTTTTGAAAAACAATATTAAAATTTACATTCAAGTTTACATTAAAACAACTCCGACGTGTTTCGGTGTTACACCATCATCAGGGAACGCATTAATTTGTGCTTACTAAAGTTGCAGTTGTTAAAATAGCTCATTAAAATACATATGTGTGTGGTTAATACGGTGGTGGTGTGACTGCATATATATGCAGCCACACCACACACCGATGTATTTTAATGGACTATTTTAACAACTGTAACTTTAGTAGGCACAAATTAATGTGCTGCTTGATGATGGTGTAACTGTAACACCGAAACACGTCGAAGATGTTTTAATGTAAATTTTAATGCAAACTTTAGTATTGTTTTTTAAAGACAACTCACTAGTGCATCAGTTGGTGAATAAATAAAACTTCGATAATGGCGTGATTTAAATTTTGCCCATATATTCTATATTTTCCTCCAATTCGGATAGAATTCCGCGTAGGCGGTCTCGTACTTAACACCGCTGAGCAACTGCGAGTCTAGTGAAGATTGTTGTAGTGGAATCCATACTTTCGTCAAGGGGGTAAATGAATTTGTGTCTAAACCTTCTACATTTATTATCTGACGTGTGTGACATTCGTCACACTGTGCTGTTGAGCATTTGTGGGTGTCGTTAAAATCGGCACAGGGAAGGTCATAAATGCAATGACGTTTGTACGTTTACCGTGTAAACGTAACACCTTGGCTATGTCTGTGTACTGCGTTACGGCCAACGCCTTTGGCTCTCTTATTTTCGCATTAATGTTTCAGGTTTGCGATTAATCTGATGCTGACCTTGTCTCAGGAATCTGCATAGCGTCAACATGTACAGGAAAGAAGAAGGAAAATATAAGCCGACATTTCCTCTTCTGCGCAACAGCAAATGTATCGACAGTAACGTGATTTTATTTTTCTGAACCTTCTACTCTCTAATTATCTAGATTTTGCAAGTAATCGTGTGATTGCGTCACTAGTTGATAAAAATGAAGCTTTGAAAAATCTTTATTAGTGTCTGTTAAAATTAAACTCGTCGAGTTTACGATCGTCCTAGGCTGAACACTTTTTCGGGGCATTAAACGAACCACGTCCTGCCTTAGCGTGTGGTGCAGTAGAGGCAAAGCAATTATTTTTGAAGAAACACTCTGAACAACTTCAATTCTTGTTGGCAAGCCAAAGGTGGAAGGGGTTGAAATTTTCAGTGATGATGGGGCCTGTTGATGGGCTTCCACACAGATTACCGCCTCTGGCACTGGCAATAGACAATTGGAAGCTTGTACTGAGATGAAGAGAGCCAGCAAGAGGGGAGGAAGGTTTCTCGGAAGCCGATTAGAAGCGTGGCTACTGATTCTACTGCCCGGGCAGGTTAGCTTTGAATTAAAAGGCAGTGTGAACAAAGTCGATGTTCCTGCGCAGAGTAAGGAAGACAGCGCATGGCTGCTTGCTTGGAGTGACTGAGTGATACCATGAACGCACTCAGTAGGGCTGGGAAAGCAGTGCCGTGCCTCTGGCTGTTAGCCGTCGGCTTGTCAACGCGGGTTCGAATTCAGGCTAGTCCATGTGGGATTTTTTATGTACGAAGTGGCACTGGGAGAGATCTTTATTATTACATTATTATTAGTATTATTCCACCTGTGCTACATACTTATTAACTCGCCTTTCACCGAACGCAATATAATTTTAGCAACTGACAGCATTGTTAAAAATCACACTGAAAAGTAAAATGAAGAAATCTAGGAAGTTAGATTTAATATCGGTGAAGATTTTCTTTTCCCAGAAGCAGTTAAGTCTTCATCAGAATCAACCTTAAATCTCGCACGAAGGATGAGTGATTCATACTCAACCTGGATCTTGTGTTGGAGTTGGGACGTCGCTTTCCGGCTGTATTACCCCCGGAGGAAGAGAGTCCATCAGAGACTGGATAAGATTTAGGAGATTTCGTGATTGAATGTTTAAGGGAAATAATGTCGCTCGCAAAGAAAAACAGACTTGTTCCTTTCAGTCTTTTGGCTGTCACTTGTTTGATGAACCTGTATAATAATTTGCTAGTAAGCTGCTGCATCTGTTTAGCAGAATTCTGTGGCTTTTAATCCTTCGTCAAGAAAGAGGATTTGCTACTACCAAGTATCTTTTGTAACCCCTGATGTGCAGTAAACATACTGTTCCTCGCGACCAAATGCCTCAGTTGCAGACAGCAGATAGATGGTCTTAAACAGGGCGTGTGTAGCAATGAATGAAGGAATCATAGTGCCGAGAGGGATAACTGTCTTCCATCACTGTACGGTATCCCTACATCCTTGGTAGTTAGAGTAACCATAAAAATTGCAGCGGCATTGACGCGATGGAACTGAAAGTTCCTTAAATGTTCGGAGACACGAAAGTCTGAACTTACATATTTCCGTAACTATGTAGTACGGAATCGTTTTCAGCCATAACGTATTGTAAATCGATCAAGGGCATTCTTCTCTTCTTGCGACCATTAGGTGAATTATCTTGTTCACCAAAACAGTCATGCTGATCTCACCTGCACTTCACACGATGTCTCTGTGAGATTCATTAAAAATTTTTCCCATCTACTCCTAGATCTAACTGTTGATATTTTTTATAAGTTATTTCAAATAGCAACGTATGTTGGCATCAGATATTATATTTTGTTTATTGCGACTAATTGCATATGTATTTATTATCAACCGTGTTTTATTTTGCAGCAATTTCTCCTATAGAGGCCATTTTCAGGGAGAGCACTGATATAAAGGAATACATTTCTGATATAAAGTTTCGTCGTGGATTGTAATTAATAAAACAAAATTAAAATTTTAGTACCAAGCGGTTAAAACACAGATAAATATATAAATGTTAATTCTGATATAATTTTAGCTTTTATACTTAATCCGTGTTTTAACCGCTTGGTACTGTACTTTTAATTCTATTACATTTATGCACAATCATGTTGATATCTTATATAAAAAAATGTATTCTTTTTATCAGTGTTGTCCCTGATGATGGCCTCTGTAAGTCGAAACATGTAGGAGAAATTACTGTGAATAAACAAATGGTTGTTAGTCAAGATGTGTGCTATTAGCTGCTATAAACAAAATATAATATGTTATTAATTGATGCATGGAACTTGTATGCCTTGAAGTTAGTATTTCTCTATGTCGTTTGTTATCCTATTCCGCATGCATTTTCACCGCAGTCTCTTGTACACAATTGCCACAAAAGTATGGGTGTTAGCCCCCTTTCCGGTCAGTCACTGTCAGGCACATAAGCACACTTTATTATTATTATTATTATTATTATTTACTGCAATTGAGTCGTAACTCGGTGGCTGTAGTCCTTACACTAGTACAGACAAAACAAATAAGAATAAATATACATAAAAGAAACAGTACAAAAACACAGTACAAAGAACACAAAACACAGTAAGTACAAGTACACATATTACCAAAACACACAATTGTCATAACACCCACACATTACAAAACCCACACATACACACACCCACACATTATAAAACCCACACATACACACACCCACACATTACACAACAAGTTAAAACAACCACAGAACAAGATACACACCAAATGATATAGTAACAATACAATAAATTGCCCTCAGTATAAGATCACCCTAATGTGCATGGTACTTTTGTCCCCAAGGACTTCAACGTAGCTCACTTCACTTCACCTCAAAACAAAAATCACTTCACATAAATCACGTCAATTCACTCCAC
>Ga0123352_10003235_pt1 | contig 23420 bp, 14 predicted proteins | sample TergutLab28metaG_FD_89700 | JGI IMG/M metagenome (GOLD analysis project Ga0123352, IMG submission 89700) | Labiotermes labralis P1 segment gut microbial communities from Petit-Saut dam, French Guiana - Lab288 P1 | ecosystem: Host-associated > Arthropoda: Insects > Digestive system > Gut ...
AGTATCAATAGAATATTCAGATAGTGTATTTGGAAAACACGTAATTGGTAGAAACATCATTTTGTAAACTGTTACTTGGTGTCTGTTTATCCAAGTGTTTGGGAAGATACATAAATAATGTTTTGAACACTGTTATTTGATGATGACCAGATATTGGCATATATGGAAAAATAACGGATTGTTGAAATCAGCATTTTGAAAATTCATGATTATTAATGTCCTTGTGTCAAAGTATTTTGGATAGTTGGTAAAATAAAGCATTCATTTGTATAATCTTCTGTTACCAGCCTTGGTGCTTAGAAGCATTTGGATATCTTTCTATCCTTGACAGCAGATTGGTTAGAGGGTTACCGTACCTGGTGTGGCTATAAAATAACTGGACTGAAGTTAGAACATTTTTTATTAAAAAAATTACACAGTAGAAATGTTGTCACCCTTAATGTACTCCCCTCCCTGATCCCTACACCGCCCCATGCGAATCTTCCACTGTTGGAAGCAGTGCTGCAGGTTGTCTTCTTATAGCTTATTCATGAGCTCCGTTGCTTTTGCCTTCACTGCATCTGCAGACTCAAACCTGGTTCCTTTTAATGCAGACTTGATCTTTGGAAATAAAAAAAAGTCCAATGGGGCTAGGTCAGGTGAGTATGGTGGATGTACCAACATGTTGATCTTGCGCTTCGTCAAAAACATCTTGACAGACAGGGCATTGTGTGCGGGCACGTTGTCTTTGTGAAGAACCCATGAGCTGTTCTTCCACATTTCAGGTCTCCTTTTTCTCACCCGTTCATGAAGGTTTGTCAAAACCTCCTTGTAGTAGACCTGGTTAACGGTCTGACCTTCAGGCACCCAATCCACGTGAACATTCCCTCGTACGTTGAAAAAACGATCATGTAAAATTTGGATTTGCTCTGCCATGCTTTCTTTTGCCTTGGTGAACTGGGGCTCTTCCAGTGCATGGATTGGTGTTTACTTTCTGGGTCATATTGAAAAAACCATGATACATCACATGTTATTACGTTCTGTAAAAAGTTTGGGTCTTTTCAGTGTTTTGAAGATTGTCAGCACAAATGTTCATTCGAATTTCCTTTTGTTCAGGAGTGAGGAGTTTCAGCACCATCTTTGAACACACTCTTTTCATGTTGAAATTGCTATGTAAAATCTGTCGAACAGTTTCATTGTCAATGTTAATTAACTCAGCAACTGCTCGAATGCTCAGGCGATGATTTTGTTGAACAATTTCACCGACTTTTTCAATGTTAGCATCTATTTTTGATGTGCTGGGACAACCGTGGCGTTGATTGTCTCCAATCTCTTCCCTTCCCTCTTTAAACCTCTTAAACCACTCAAAAACTTGAGTACGAGATAGACATTTATCACCATAAACTTTCTTCAACAAATCATACATTTCTATAGCGGATTTTCCAAGTTACACACAGAATTTCACATTGACGCATTGCTCCACGTTAACACTTAACATGATTCCGACAGGGAACAAGAACACGATCCACTTCAAGCGAAGGCCGCTGCTGTTTGCCACACGACCTTGAAACTGTAACCATGAATGGAGGGGAGAGTACAAGCCAATACCACACTCCGTTCACTGTTGCCAAGTTTACAGGGAAGCGGAAAAAAATTAAGTCTGGTTATTTTATAGCCACACCACTTACTCTTACTTTGATAGCTGTTTCCTTTGTGGGATCAGGGATTGTGACTTCAGTTTCCAGTCTGTTTGTCTTTACATGAAATAATGTAAATTGAATTTTATATGCATTTGTGCATGCTTGAGTGTGTGGGTGTAGGAGTACAAAAGAGTAAAATCTAGGATTGTAGTCTGCATAGGATTGGGAGCAAATAAGTCAAAAACTATCACAGTTTATTGTAATATGATTGTGTACAATTTCAGCTGAATTTGGTAGAGTCACTCTGTGTACCTCCAATGTCTCGGGCTAGTTTACTCTCCAAATCAGCCATTCAGCTTCTCAGGTCTGGCCAGGCCACAGATATGGTGTTTGAAGTGGTCACATTGCAAGGTTTGTATTTATTCTGAAGTTCTTTGTTTAAAAAAATTCTGTATTTGGGTAAATATGGTAATTGTGTGGTATTATGGGCTACATATCTTCATCTTTTATGTTTATGATCTTTTATCTCTTTGCTTCTAAAGATAGTAATATTTGCAACTGGTGGTATGTTATTGACCTACACTTCATTTGTTTTTCAGTAGTTTTTTAATATAACCATGTATATTCAGCTGCAGGTCATCCAGGTTTCATTTCTACCTCTTTCACCTCTGTTATCCATTGTTAAAGTGTCACTGGGTATTTTGATATTCTCTTAACTACAAATTTATATTTCTTTACATTATTTTATCCAAGTGCTGCCGGTCATTTCACCTGTACTGTGTGTATAAATCTGTCTTTTGTTTTCCAGATCTCAACAGATGCTTTAAAACACCCATTTAACAGCACATTTTTGTTAATTTTTTCAGAAGCTACAGATTGTGTGATTGACCATACCCAAGGACAGACAGTTGAGACTTTACCTGCTGAGCAGCATCAGGAAGCAGAGGAGGTTTGCAGCATACAGGCACATAGAGTTATTGTGGCGGCTCGTTGTGACTGGTTTCGACGTGCCCTTCTCTCCGGCATGAGAGAAGCTATTGACAGGTATCCAGATGCAATATGTATTGTTCTTGTGTTCCTTGAAAACACCTTGATACTGGGTGATGGAAAAGAAATGAAAATTTTTACTTTTATGTTCATGCTGTATATATTGAATAATAGATGTTTATTGTATACCAACATATGCACAAATAAGTGGTGTAAATTTATATTAAAATTACTCTGACATGTTTCGGTGTTAATACACCATCTTCAAGGAGTTTACAAGTTGTTTTAGCTAAACTTATGAATTATTAAGATGATAAAATACAATATAGCAGTGTGTTGTTATGATAAAATCTTGGTAAATGCGGCTGCATATGTAATTCCTGGTTAGGTGTGAGTGTGTGGTGTGGAGTTCAGATTCCTGTTTACTCTGCACCACACGCGCGCACACACACACACACACACACACACACACACACACACCTAACCAGGAATTACATATGCAGCCACAAGTACCAAGATTTTATCATAACAACACACTACTATATTGTATTTTATCATTTTAATAATTCATATCTTTAGCTAACACAACTTGTAAACTCCCTGAAGATGGTGCATTTACACTGAAACATGTCTGAGTAAGTTTAATATCAATTTCCACCTCTTATTTGTGCATATGTTGGTATATAATAAACAGAAATGATAATGGTACTGTGTCATAACTTTGCTTTGTTGCCATGTTTGTAATTGTTGCCTTGTGAACACTGTTTCATGTTCATGAAGTATGTTGGCATCATATACACCAAACACCTTGGTTTCCCACTGTGAGTTATGTGTCCACCATTGCTGCCTACATATCTGCCGTCAGCAGCCAGTCTTATATTGTTACTCTATTCCTGTGACTTAAGGAACTGTTCATTGCATTTAATAAATTAAAATTAGGTGTTATGAGGCGTGTGCTGAAGTATGGAAGTATGAAAGACATTTAAATTACAGGATCAGATGGTTTCAGGATGTAGGTTATTTAAGTGGCTTCGTGATATGTCTCACAAATGGCGGCTGTCAGAGGTGATGTGAAGCCTTAAGTGGTCTTTCAACCATAATGCTGCACTTTGTATTTCTCACAGTGCCTGAAATTCTTCCTTTATAGACCTGAGGGATGAGAAATATGTGTGCACAAGTCTGCACTGGATTCATGTTGTCTTAGACCTGACACCTATGTTACAGAAGTTCAGAATCATCTTACGATATCCACCTGTCATTAAGACATTATTATTAAAATTCTTATTTCCATTTAACAGGAAAATTGTGATACACGATGCCAGCCCATTTCTCTTCTCAACATTTGTGAACTATCTATATAGCGGACAACTGGAGACGAAAGAGTTGAGCGTTGATCAGTTGGCAGATCTCATGCTCCTGAGTGACCGGTATGAGGTTGACTCACTTAAACAAGCCTGTGAGCAAGGACTTAAAAGGCATATAGATGAAGATTCTGTCCTTTATTTTCTCAGCATGGGTGATCAGTTCAATGCTAAGTTATTGCGGGTGAGTATCAGAAGATATTTGTGGCCTAATAAGTTTACTGGACTACCATAGTTTATAGTTTATTATATTCTTGAGTCACCCTTTGAATCTCAGTCTTATGACTGATCATCAAGAGAGGGTTTTCTGGCTTTTTATCATTTACTCCAGATAAATTCTGAGATAATAGTGTAACTTGTCTGTGAAAGGGGATTTAAATCATTTAAATATTCTGCAGGCCAAGGAAATAGTACTCTCAATTTACACACACACACACACACAAAACAAAGGCCATGCTTGCACTAAAATTAGTGTTTGAAGCACACCTTATGGCCATTGGTTTCCAAGACTGCAGTGTACACACATATCAAACATGATTCTGTGAATTCTTGTCCATTAGTCTGAATTGTGATTTTCCTTTTTATTTTCCAGAGTGCATGCTTGAATTTTATTTCCTTGAACCCTGACATCATGGACAGTGAACTTTTTGAAGAACTGCCACAAAACCTTCAAGAAGAAATAGTAATAGGGGTGAAACCTAGAAAATATCAGACTACAGAGAAATTGTTGCCTTTTCCTGAATGTCCTAGTCCTGAAACTCCAACATCAGTTTCTTCAAGTCTCGCTGATATTGAAGAGATGGCATCTAACATTCACATCAACAGTCGGCAGGTGGAAGCATCAGACAGCAGTTCTTTGGAAGAGTTGCCTCTCACACAAGACTCTGCAAGGCTAGAGAGCTGTTTGGTGCAGCTGCGGGACATTGTTGGAGAGCAAGTCTCTCGAGAAGAACTTGTGCAGGCATGTTCCCTTCTTTCTTTACATTAAAAGTTCCCTTGTTTCATCCTGTGAAACTACTGGATGTGATGAAATACAATGGTATTGTAAAATATAATTATAGGAATGATCATATAATGTAAAGCACTGTGTTAAAATATTAACCTGTTTAGTGCCATATTAGTTGAGGGCTTTGCCCACTTTCTTTGGTTCTGAATTGTTTGCAGTGATTGGTTTATGTTCACTACCTGAAGAATCACTTTGAATTCACTGTTACTGTCAGTAAATATTACAGACCAGTCCATTTCCTTGAGGGATTTTACTGTTTTCACATAGCACTAATGACATAGTCTGTGGATTGTATGATGCAAGCAGCAGGTTGTGAAAAAAGATGGTAGGCACAGTGTTGTGTCTATAATACTGTGTGACTGAAAGGAACTAATGTGCTCATAGCTCAGTTTATTCCCCAAAAATAACTGAAGCTTGTAAATAAGTTAAAAACAATTGTTACAAGCTATTCTATGACTCAATGTTGGAATTAAGTCTATTTAACTGCAGATATTACACACAGTTGCGGCTGAATAAACATTTGTGTTCACAAAATGAATTCAGGATAAAGTCACATTTTTTTTTTTTCATAATAATGTCAATTTGAACAGTGTGTGGTGTGTGGATGATAAAGCAGATGAAAAAATCAGAATGTGTCTTACAGAAAGCAGTGTATAGATTGTGATAAAATAGGAGTATATTATAAAGTTTTGACACCATGAACATTAACATTGATGTTCTGAGGAACAGAAAATGCAGTTATATTAGGAGAATCAAATAGATCCAGTCAGTTATTGTAGTTTGATTGTTTAGAGCATCAGATGTTAACATTTGAAAATGCAAGATAATTGTATTGATCTGTGAGAAAACCAAATGTTGGCAGGAAAGGTGGGCCACCCAAAACAAATTTTAGTGGGAATGGAACCAGTCCCTTAGGTCTAATCCTCAGAGTTGTTGATGCTGATGCTGCTGTTGCCTATGATGATGATGATGATGATGACGATGACTACGCCAATGCTACTGCTGCTGCCGATGATGATGATATTCATTTTGAGGTGCTTGTGGTTGCTGAAGCTTAGTATTCCTTCTGAAGTTAATGTGGCTTTGAGTTTTAATCCTGATTTGAGCATGGTTATGTGTGTGTGTGTTTTATCTTCTCTTCTCTTATCTCCCCCACAAGTATAAATCTCCCTGGTTCACCTCCCGTATGGCGGGTGTAGTGGAGGAATTGTGTGAGACAATTCTCAGGACTGAACCGTCCCTGGATGCAGAAGTTAGATGACACTGCACATAGGGATCAGTGATGTAGTAATGCAAGAAGTGATGCTTATTATGGTTATAGAGTGGAATGGATAAGATGGGGAGATCAAAATGCAACATGAGAATACAGTTTGCATTTTATTGTGTCCTGAAGGAATTACACTGAAATGAGGTCTCCCAAATACAGTGTACATTAGAATTACGTGAGGTGTACTGTGAACAATGGATTTTTTGGTACTCCAACATTTTTCACATCCAAAATAAAGTGATTCTATAAGTGATTGGAGGCCTTAGACTGTGGTTTAGTGGAGTTGTCATACAGTGTTGTTTTGTAGGCAGACATCAGTGTTCTGAAACATGCTACCACCATCTTCAGAATTAACCCTTAAGATGGCCACTGTGTATTCCTACAAATCATTGTATGCATGTACAAGATACATAGTGTCGCATCCCAAAATACAACATGCACAGTCGCTGCTGTGAAGACCCAAAAACTTAATCTGTTGAGTTTTAAGTTGTAGTGTACTGTAGTGGTTTTGATCACTGTGGCAATATAGTCATTATTTCTTTCAAGAACTTCGCTGTTTTGTAGAATGGTGACATGCCAGGTTTGAAGTTCTCACAACAATGTTGATGAGTATTCTGAGATATGATACCAAATCAGTAGTTAAATAATATTGGCATTTTGGTGGAGATTGCAGACTCTTAAATGTCAGTAATTGTTTACAATTGTGAACAGTATCATATCACAGAAGATTTGAATCATCAGTTGGTTGCATGTTTCACCTTGCCTGCCATCATCAGACCATTACAAAAACTGCAGAAGCATATGTTGTAATACAGAAACTGAAACAATATTCGTGCACAGGCTAACATGTTGTGATTTATTGTTAGAAAGATAAGTAAAAAATAATGCACAACACATATCCTAATACATTTAGTTTTCAAGTTACATCAGCTGTTTATAGATGTGGAGAAAGCATGTGATTGAATTAGCAGAAAGAAATTTTGCAGTATTGTTATTGAGTCGATATTTCCATGAAAATATTTATCCTGACTGAAACATGTTTATTCTTTAGTATAGCCTGAATAGGTTAACACATATTTTATATTCAGAATGTGTGCAACAAGGCTATGCTGTATTGCCATTGTTTTTCAAATTCCCTTTGGAATATTCCATTAGAAAGATTCAACAAAACCAGAAGGGACTGCATTGGAATGAGCCAGCAGATCAACTTCTGGTCTCTGCTGATGATGTTAATTTACTAGAAAGAAAAAACATCAATACCATACGGAAAAACATAGATGCTGTGTAGTAACTAATAAGGAGGTTTATCTAGAAGTAAATGAAGAGAACACCAAGCACACTGAGCATGGCTTATGAACAGAATGCAGGACAAAATCATGTTACATACATAGCTAACAAATCTTTGAAAGTGTGACAGAGTTCAGATATTTGGGAATGCCACGAGGAAATCAAAACTATATTCAAAAGGAAATGAAGAGCAGATTAATTTTGTTGAATGCTAGCACCATTCAGTTCAGAATCTTGCAGCCCCCTTCTCATACCATTGCATAAAAACAAATATTAATACTGTTGGTGGTGATAGTACAGCAGTGGGTGTGAAGGTACTGCGCCCCCACACTTTGCTGGTTCCCATTTGTTGACAGAATGTGCCATGATCAGTAGATATTATGTTTGTGCGAAGTTTTGTGTCACCCAGTCTTTATGAAATTTGTGTATAATGAGAGTCTGATTGATAACCCAAGCGTATTATTTCAGTAATATTTATAACTTCTTGCGAAGTTATTAATTGGTAGAAACCTAAAATATGTTTTTAAAATGAAAAACTAATAGTGATTTCATACACATCCATATACCCAAATTGATGAAGAGAGTAGAGTGTCTGAATCACTAGAGGAGAAACTGTGTAGCAGACTGCAACTTTGTGGATCAAGGTTAATGTGAGATATGCTGGAGGTTCTGTGCTGTGATCATTGTCAGACAAGTGATGCAATTGCAGAAAATGTCAGAATTTCAGATGGTAGGTTCTACATCATTAGCAAGGGTCTGAAGATTCATTCCATCGTCCAACAGATAATACTCTCAGTGCTGACACAGGAAGAATGAGACAACCACATGAGGCTCAGTGGTCAGCTAATCATCATTTCAGATAACAGTCCAAACTTTATTTGAAATATTGTCACAGGTGACAGAACATAAAGTTGCCAAAATAAGTGTGATACTTGCACATGGAAGTTGTTAATGATATTGAGACCTACAAAGGCTGGGCAGCACTTGTAAAGGATATGCAAGTTGTTTTTAACTGGTAGAACATTATACACCATTAGTTTATTCTATGTGCAGTATTCTCAAGTGCTGGAACCTAAAGGCTGATGCTTCATTAATTATATTGGCCTGAAACTTTACAAATTGTGCAGCAGCAACTCACCGAGCAGGCTAGCTGTAGTGACTTTTCACCAGTCATATCTGTGCAGTTTTTAACTTCTTTTCACAAATGGACTGTCACTTCAAGGATGCATTGAAAGTTTCTAGTGCCAGGGGCTGTGTTTATATACTTGTTTTTATCAATAGACTTGAGATATGGCTCTACCCCTGAAACTGTTTCAAAGTACTGCATGTTTTTTGAGATGTATATCATTCTGCCTTTCTGCACAGAATGCATTTTGAGATGCCTGTGCTGCAGATAACTTCAGAAATATTAAATTAATGTATTGCACTTTTATATATAATTTTTCAGTGCAGACCAACACAGTACATAATATAGAGATAAAACATGTAGGAGGAATGTTGAACTCATGTTTCTCCCCCGTTTGGTGTATGGTGCTTCCAGAATGTCTTTACAAGGAACTAAATTTTGTGTTCCACAATTTGGAGGGTAAATGTAAATGTGTTACTTGTTTATGAAGAAAAATGGAGGTAATGCTGAATTTGTAATATCACTAACAGTAACAGTTTTTGTTTTCAGTTAGACTGGGATTGTTAGACTAGACCCTGTTAACACAGAAGGTATGATAGACATTTACTCCTTTTAGGTTGCATTGGCAGCAGACTACGATATTAACCGAGCCCTCAACTTTTTCTACTCGTTCTGAAGGTGACAGCAAGTTCGCCTCAACCCACGTTGTACCTAGTACTGTACTTAAAGAGAAGTGCATGAAATGGTGAGCAAGCATATCTTTACATACATCTCTTCCTTAGGATTGCATGTAGACTTAATGAGGTATGTTAACTGAAAGAGCTGAGTAGCTGAAAGAATAGGACACTTGTCCAATTTGAGGTTAGTTCAGAAGTGTTGCTGAAGGCAAGTCTTGTTGGACGTTATGGTACGTCTGTAACCATTTACCAATTGACACCTTCCACAGTGTTGTAACTCCCTATATCTCCACGTTTAAAAATTATTCGAGTGGTGTTTAATAATCCATATTGAGTAGGCTATGGATGATTAAGTTATATGTCTTGTGAACCTATTTCCTTGCTATTTCACATGTTTTCATCCCGTTTTCCAGGTTGCTGTGTTGAAAGTAGCAATTAAACTTTCCTCAGAGGAAGTGTGCCTGCTGCCCAGATTGGGTATTCCAGTTCACTGGAAACTGCCAGCCATTTGCTGTCACCTCGCAGACTGAGGAGTGCAAGGAAGGTGAGCACCAAACCACATATTCTTTCAGTTGTCTCCTTTTTAAATCAAATTCAAGCTGTTAGCGTTAGTCTCTCTGTGGACACTATTTTCAAATTTTTAATTCTTTTTAAATGCACTGTGGGCAATGTAATGGTTTTTGAAGAGCATGATGTGTTGTCATGTGTGATATAAGACACTTGTCTGTACATTGGAATAGGTAATATCTCTTGGACCTCAGTTCTTATAGTCACAGAAGCAAATATTTTCAGCCATGATGAAAGGAGTATTTATATATATAAATGCTTCTTATATTTGTTTACACCAGGAGACTTATCTTCATCATGCTGTTACTTATGTATGCCTGTATGAAATTATGCACAGTGAGTACAAATGGCATGAGAGAGAGAGCAACTTTTTTATACCACAAGCTGCAAACTTCATACACATAGTGATTCATATTACTGCCCCTTGCATTATCATTAAATTAGGTTAAGAGTTGGATGTTTCCAGTTTGATGTGTTCTGTGTGTGTGTATACATGTGTGGATGCTTACTTTATTTACCAAAGTAAGAGATGAGATTGTTTTCCCTGTGTTCGCATATTGAAATGATGGGTTGCTGTAATCATGAATGAAGCAATAGGACAAGTGTATGTGTTACAGAGCATTCAATATCTGAGTGCTATTAGCTTTTCTTTCTGCAGACCATTGTTTGTATAGTGTGTTTGTATGTGTTGTAAGATTCTTTAGTTTTGTGAAGTACTGTGTAATGTTTGTAACACATACACACACACAAACAGTGTCCAGAAATTTGTGTTCTTACTCTGCACCATGCAGTTCTTTGACATGCTGAAGATGAAAATGTCCCTTGATAACTATGACAAGTGGTTAACATTTGCAGAAAGTGAAGTTAAAACTGACTGTGGTATGACAACATGGGATGGATATTCATGCCTTCAGACTCCCACTTGCAGTGTCATGATGACCAGTGAGATGAATATATCTTGTAATTAAATTTTGACCAACACATAATCTGTGTGGAACACATGATTAAAGTTGAATGCAGTATCATGTCACAGTATGGACAAGTATGCATGTGGACTCTTGTGAAAATTCCATGATGAACATTAAGACAGAAATACCCTTGATAAAATTTAATTTTTGTAGAAAATTCATTGAAGGTAAATATATAATGTGAAAATTATGCCTTCTGCATGCTCGTATTAGGTTTCTGGTGGGAGATGTAGGTACATTGCTCTTATGAATGTGTTACCACAGAGATGGAAATGGAAGTATCCAAGTACGAGCCTTATACTTCTAGTTGCATAGTGTTTCGTATTGAGTGAAGCTATGTCCTTTGCCTAAAGACAATTTATGTACCTTTGGCTTTCATAGTCCATACTAGCATTGACTGAGAAAATAATACTGTTTCTCTTTCAAAATTTTTAGCTAATTGTACACTGAAATAATTTATGATTGTGCACTCTTCAGAAGAAGAAAGTTGTCATTGAATCTGAAATTCTAAAAAAGAGCTTTGGCCTTGTTTGTGAGTAAATATGGTATTTTGTAAGATTCATTTAAATCATTTGGACTTTTGAATCTCATACTTTACAAAACCTTGAATTTCAATCTACATATTCATGATTCTGCTTGTGGTTACCAATCTGTTTCTTCTGCTTTCAGGAGGTTCTAGTTAACCAAATACAATGAAAACAATTTTCTGAATTCTGAAAAATGGCAACATTGTCATAGCTGTCTCCCTAGTTGTACGTACTGTATGTGGGGATTTGGTTGTTTCAGGTTTCATATTAGGCTTAACAGTTTGGCCAGGTCAGCAGCATTACAGTAATATGAAAGTAACTACATCTTTAAATTATTGCTGATATGTTGATTCCAAATCTGAATTCAATTATTTTGTTTCTTATCACAGTTTTATGTTACGTGTTTTGAGTTTTGAGCCAAGGCAGCACAGTTTCTTCAATTTTGTTTCTTGTTGCTGTATTCTTATAATTTACATAAACCATTATGTGAGACGGTGTTTTACTACTGAATACAGATATAGTATCCTTCAAATAACATCATTACTTGAAATTTAATAATGTATTCAACCTTATTTCATATAAAGAGGCAGAGGAGAACTAAGAAACTGGATATTACCACTTTTTCATTTACCTTTGTGATTTAGACAACACCAGCTTACTTCATATGCTTAAAACAATGAAAATTTATACTGTTACGTTATTTATAATAAGGATGAATGAAGTATAGCTTTAGGTTTGGATATACAGTAGAATCCCAGTTTAAGGTTTCATGATACAAGATCTTCCCTCTTGTTAGGTTCCTTTTTGTGGTCTCTGCCAAAACCCCATATAAATAGTGTACAGTGAAATCCTCTTACGATTCTATGGAAGTATCCAACAAGTCTGGCTTATTAAACAGGCAAGACTGAAAACAGTATTATCTTGTAATTTGATATTGAAATTAACATTCATGTAACTAGAATATTATATATAAATTGTGCATTAAATGATTCATTTTTCCCTTCAGACCACATTTCAAGTCCTGCCTTCTTCTGTTATAGACACGTTATTGAACAGAAGGCAATAAGATTTATTTTACAAGTACACCTGGTAGATAAAGGGTCTGTTGTTGATGGAACTATTCCATGAATACTGGTTCTGCCTTACTATTCTCAGCTGGTTTCTTAGAATCAGATTGCCGTCTCTTATATTTAAGAAATGCAAATTTCTTAAATGATTTTTTGCTAGGAAAGTTTTCAGTATCATCCAGTCTGTATAATATCCAGCTTTTCTTCGGTTGATAGCAGCCACCTTTTTTTTATATAGCCATGCTGATCATAAAGTGTGATGTGATGTCACTGTGGGAAATGGACATGTGGAAGTAGACTGCAGTGCAGTCAGAATGTCTTGTCATTTCCTGCCCCACATTTCTACAAATTAGGATTGTGTTTCTTGTGTGTGCCTCTGATTAGTGGTGGGAACAACCGTGAAAATGAATCTGCATGAACTGAGAGCATTACTTGGTCACTGTCTGTCTGTAACAAATCAAACAGACATGAAATTGTTCTAATATTTTTTTGTGAAAACATACTAAATTGGTGAAAAATTCAGTGAAATGCAGGACAATCCTGAATTTACAAAAACTGAACAGTGCAACCTTGTTAGGACACCACAATTAAAATCTTTTCTCACCTATGAAGTCACAATAATTTAATATCAAAATCCTCCCATTTAGTTAACTTACACCGTAACTTGTTGACACGTTTCCTGATTAACAGGATTTTCCACTAAAGAAGTGCAGACATTTCATAATTTAAGACTTAAAAATTATGTTTGTGCATGATTTTGGGGCCTCATTTAATGGATGGTGTTCACAACTTTGAGTTTGGGTTGTGTAAAATGTAATGATTATATGAGATGCATGTGGGGTGACATCAGAATTAATTATGAACTATGGCTATAATGTACTGTTGATTCTCAGGTGTTAGCATGCGTGTGATTGGTCAAAAGACCATGTCAGTACCACACATGGATTATAGGTACCATGTACATATAAGCTGGTTTATCACTTATCACTCATATTGTATGATAATGAATTATGAATGTAAACTACCTTTATACTGGTCATTATACACCCCACAACCACCAAGTATCTTGTTGCATTATCTGGTGTTATTCTCACTCAAGATATGGCAGGAGAATGGACTCGTAGGATGTCTTGTGCAATTGGTGTTTGAGGATTTTTTTGTCTAGCAGGGCAAGAAATTTTCTTTTCTTAAGATCCATCCAGACCAGTTGTTGGGTCCATCCATTTTCCTGTTCATTGGGTACTGTGTTTCTTTCCATGGGATAAAGTGGCTGGGGTGTTAAGTTAGCCACTTACCTCCATCTAGTATCAAGGTTAAGAATATGTAAACTATAACATCTGCTCCCCCTTTATTCCTTCATATCATGGGGAGGGACAACTTTACCTTTCACCCAATGAAATAAATATAAAAGCACACTTTTAAAATGGATTGAATAAGAATATAATAAAGTTTAAATTTAGAGTGAAGGTGATGTTTTTGTAATCACAGTAGTAATTTTGGCTTTGATTCTGACGTATTCCCCGTGTTAGATATTCATTTATTTGAGGTATGAAAAGATTGTTTCCCAGATCAACCTTAAATGGGATTTCTACTGTATGTTTTACTCTCAATACTCTCAGAGAATATTATGGAGAAACAGTTTCCTGCAGAATTCAACAGGTTAATTATGAATGCAGGGCATGCATGTGCTGTGGATTAAATTTGAGGAAAGATTAAAATGGGGGTGCACTTACCAATCATAGATATGAGGAACACAGGAAGTGCACAAAAATTTAGTCAGAAATCTGCAAACAGGCCACTTAGTGACTTGGGTGTATTGGGAGGATCATCATAGAGAGACAGGATATCTTGTGCTGAGGTTAGGAATGTTGGTACTCTACCTCTTCTTCCCCTAATATACATTTGTGCTCTTATAGCTGTAAATTTCTCACAGCTTACTGTAAACTGTTGAAAGTCCTTTTTATGGCAGGTGGATGACATCTGCTGGAGGAAAGACAAAATATTTTGACAATCAAATGTGAGCTAGCTTTGGCACTGGCAATGCTGGGTTGAAAGGCAGGAACTGCTGTTGGCAGTTACTGTGTTAATTTCTGTGATTATTTATATTTGAGTAAATAGACATAGGACGTTTTCTGAGAGCTCTGGTTCTTATTACAATGTACAGTCATCAGAAGGCCTAATGATAGCTTTAAAATGTTAGTGTGGAGCTGACATATGGAGTAACATGTCATTGGGTATGTACTTGAGAGAGGAACCCAAATTTCCTGATGTGTGTTACTGTTTTAAATGTTCATCTGAATGTACACGTATGCACGTGAATGTATCATGTTCATGTGTTACACACACACACACACACACACACAGATGTGTCACTGCATATGACATGCCTTGTCATGTAATACATATTTACTTCTGTCATGTGAAAGGAACCAAGGTACAATTTATTTTATGCCATGTGTTTGTCTTAGGTTAATTGACTGTATGTGACATAACTCTGTTTTACGATACTGTGATTCTTTTAACTTCCTCTCTACAAAAGGATCTTCTTATAACCTGTAATCACTTCAAATTAAAACAAATAGATCCTTGTCTTTTTGGACATGATTCTGTGTTATTTGCTGATTGGTTGCTGGTGTTGTGGAGAAATTTGCTGACTCCTTCTATCCTGAAATTGCAGCATCAGGTTTAAACGTCTGTGAATAACTGCCAGACTACATGATGTCGTGTCTCAGAAGACTGTAATTAGCGTCTTTAATGATGTGAGATCCGCATATCTCAGATAAGTGTCAGCTGGTATTACTGTGGATTAATTAGGTTCAGTATTTTTAATTTTGCACATTCACTGTTATATGTTTAAATGGCAGTCCAAAGCTGAGGGCCGTACAAAAGGGAGCCCTATCATAACAGGATCCAGAAGTATGTCATTCCAATGCCTGATTCTGTATAATACAATAATGAAAATGATTATAAATGTGGAAATTCAGTGTGTCAAAAAATACATTACAAATTTAAGTTCTAACCATGCTGATGGCTTTCATACATGAAGTCTTAATGTTTAATAGCTTCAGGAGATCACCGTCATGAAAAAGCTGGAACAGTATTTCCCCTCTTTTGATTATCAATTAATGTATTGTATTTGAAAGGAAGTTCTCTTTGAGCATGTAAAATTTTATACATGTTGTGATCTGTCAGACTGTACAATGATTTTTGACAGTTTGATCATCCATTGTTTATCAGAGATGGTGTAGGCTGCCTGTAAACTTTCAGTCATTAGCAGTGAATACACTGATTGCTGTTTTGTCTTCATGTTTATGTTATGTCTTTCAGTGGGAATAACAGTGCAATTACATCTATCTGTTTCTTGAATCTCTGTTCAAACAATTTGTTAAGATGTTTTGTACAGCTCTGTATATTGTATGTGTTAATTTGTAAGTCACCATTCTTATGTTGGATGCAGTTGTGATATTTCAGTTTAGTAGCCATAAGAAATTATTAATATTAAGTTGGTATTAAAGGGAAAACATGTGTCTTTCAGCAATTCAGTACTTCATGTATCAATAACTGAAAGTTAATTCTTTTACATCTAAGCCTCTTGCTACAGGCTACAGCTGTGTTGTAGGTGTTTCATAATACTTACACGGCATGCACGTGTGTGTGTGTGTGTGTGTGTGTGTTTGTGTGTGTGAAACTGGTGTTTTCCTGTTCATATTTGGTTTAACATGTGTGTGTTTGTTAATGCCTTGAGGACATCAGAGTTAGGATACTGTGACTTAAGTAATTATTTTCTTTCATGTTGACAAGTGCAGGCTCTTTCGGACACAGTAATGATGGGTCTTGGGTCCCATGAAATGTGGGGAATTTCTTGACTAGATACACACCTATCAGCTTCTTAAGAAGGGCTGTGCTTCATGGAGTTAGTCACTTTATATGTGTTGAGACGTGATGTTCACCTGTAACATCAGAGCTAGTTGAGACCCTTTGCTTATTTTTTTTCTTGTAATGTTTTCAAAATGAGCTCCTTTGAGCATATATATATATATATATATAATTTTAAATCCCCCTCCCCCCTTACACCCTCCACATGCATATGGTGATCTGTTTATTGTAACTATGGAATGCAGGGAGGAAGATAGCATGCGTATAAATTTACATGCTGTTGGCATTTTGAATTCATGTAAAGCGTATTATTGCTTGATAGCCTGCCATTCGTCATAGGATATGCATTATTAGAGAAGGCATCTTCTGATACATTTGAGGTGAAAAGAATCCTAGGTTTTAGACTGCTGCAGTTATCATTATTGGAATCTCTGGTCTCAGTATTTGGCTTTCAACCCGAAAGCCAGTTTGTTTGTATAAGTAAATGAATTAATATGTACATCCCGATTTTAGTGTTTAGTAACATAATGGTTTTTTAGAGATAATGTTGAGGTAGTTTCATGAACATGCCATGTTGTTTATTAGTATCATTCTTTAAAAGAATTATCAAGAAGGGCTTAAATCTCTGCCTTTTCAATATTATGAGTTAAATAGTCCATGATGTACTAGAGTATTTTGTACATTATGGACAGAAATACGTCACTAAATGTCAGATACCTCATTTACATTAGGGTTGTGTTTATAGAGATAGCAGCATATGTCAAGATGATAGAAGCTGAAAACTCACTGTAGCCTTTAATTGCAGTGGTGGCTCAGAGTGACATGATGTTGGAGAGGAATGACATCAAACTTTTTACCGTTTTTTGGTTAACTGTGTTACTGTGAAATACACACTACTGGGAGCAGCATAAACAAGGATATGTTTGTACAGAGTTATATATCATCATCTTATCTTTTATTTTGAGATGTTCTGCAGCAGAAATTTAGTGCAGTAATTAATGTCCTGGAAATAGATTAAGTTCTAAAGGTAAATAAATATGCATAAATATGTGGGCAGAAGTGAAATATTACAGTGACATAAAACTCCTGGCAACTGATGAATACCAGCTAACATGCAGTCTTATTTCCGTCATTAACAATGCAGGTTGAGTAAAATGAGCAATTACTTGCTTCTGTTAGGAATGTAACTGGTTTTTTAATTTAGTTAGTAATTTCTTGTAGTAAAGTATTTTTATTTTGCACACTTTACAGGCACGGTTTCTTTACCCATCAATGAAAGAACTTTTCTACAGATTTGCATAAAAAGTAACAGTTATGCCCTGATTTAACCTTTGGTTTTTATATTTTAATGTGTGGGGTGTCTGCTTGCGAGGTCCCAACCTCGCTAGCATACAGTCAACATAACTAGTATGACAAATACCTACTGCTGTGAATTAAGACTCCTGATGATGGACAGTAAATCTGTCCAAAACAGGTAGAATTCTTTACCAAAATAAAGTTGAGAAACAGTGCATCCTGTTGGCTTTTATTATAAGAATATATCATGATGCACTGTCCTTTCAATGTCAAAGCAGTCTTTCCGTGCGACATGATTATAACTGAGTAATGTGACCTTTTAGGACACATGGTGTTTGTGTGTGTACATACCTATATGCAGAGTGATCAAAAAGTCTCTGTGCACCTGGTGATTATAATATAGAAGTCAGGTGCACAGAGACTTTTTGATCACCCCGTATAACACATACACACACACACACACACACACACACACACACACACACAGTATTCACTGTTAGGAATATTCCTATCTATGGCCTGCATCTCAGCATATAAACAGTTATTTTGTTATATTAATTAAATTACAAGTCTGACAATTCAGAAATCTCATTTGGTGACCAAGACTCATAGGACATTTATGGCCATCTGAATTTCATGTACTCTAATTGACATCTTCGACCTCCATGCTGAAGTCCGTTAGTGATCCTCAGACCCATTTTCAGTGCAAATATACATAGTATTTGTTCATGTAATGTAATTATAGTCATTTTTGTGTGTTTAATATCTTTGTAATGTGATTGAAATATAATTTACTATTAGTGACCAGAATAAATCATGGTCATGGTATTTCCAATTGAAGAATATCTGGTCAGATATGTAATCCCAATTTTTAACATTGATTATTTGCAATGGAGTCTTCAATTATTGTGGTTTTACATTACACAGCATTTTACAGAAATGAAACTGTCATGTTAATTGCGGTATACTTGTATACATTAACCAAGTGGCAGGTAATCTTCCGTATAATGACTGGCAAGGTTTTATTGGATATGACCCCATGTCCATTGGTAAATAGTTACCTGCATTTTGGAGGAGCTTGTCTCCATCTGCAGGGTCAGTGTAGTGCATTTGTGAAGTGTTCTTGAACTTCCTGGGCTCTGAAGATGGAGGCCATTGTAATGTTGATAGTTGTGTTCTTTCTCTTGGGTGATTACTCTTTGTCTGAATTTTATGTGCACATGTTCCAGAACACTCTGTCTGTTCCATCTTCATAGGCGGTGCAAGAGGGAGCGTAAGCGTACACCACCTTTGAAGATGGAACAGAGTGTTCTGAAATATCAGCACATATAATTCAGACACCCGGGGGATCACCCAAAAGAAGAATACTACATCTAGTGCACATTGAAAGTTTGAAATCAGAATGTTGTTGGATATATACCAGTTGACACAGTGGAATATCCCAGAAGACTTGAATCTTCACCAACACTCCTGTGAGAACCTTGAACCTGGTGGTGTGGTAATACTTTGCTGCTCCACTTAAATTTATTGTATTTTAAAAATATTAAGTGTCATTTAAATGCCTGTTATATGCTGTTTTATTACAATCAGTGCAGAGTGATATGTTTGATTTTACTACATCACTCATGTTATTTACATATATTTGAAGGGTTTAATACAATTTGTTTGAACTAAACCATCAGTTTGCTGAACTGTGGCATTTACAATTCCTGTTAACTGAGATGCCATCCGTCCACCAGTCATTTCTGCCATCTCTTTCGTTGTTTCAGGGAAGGTTACTCTCTGGCATGGACAACTTAAAAGTTTGCAAATGTCAATATGTAACTGAGTTCTAAATTGTTGTTACTTTTGCAGGATTTCATGCACATTTCTGCTCATTTATGCAAACTGTGTGGGCAATATTTTAATGAATATAAGCTTCTGATGACAATTGTTTAAAAGATATTCAGGGACTGTAAAAATATCTTGAGTGAATATGTTTAATAAAACATATACAGACACACATTCCTGTGATAAGTATCAAAATTGTTGTATTTTCACCAGTAGTTTGCTGCTTTGTATGGATGTGTTACAAACATGGTAACGCTTACATTCTGGAGCATTTGGATTTTGCTGACCATATTGAAAGAGACTGAAATGTTATTCTTTAATCATGCTTGTCATGTAACTGTACACAGTGCTATTGTATAATGCTTTTAATCTGTTCAATTCTATTGTTTGTTTGTTTGTTTGTTTGTTTGTTTGTTTGTTTGTTTGTTATTTTTTTGGAGTATAATATCCAGTATGTAAATTTTGGTTATTTTGGTTGTTTGAAGGCAATTTTAGCACATGTTTTTTAATCTATATCTGTGTAAAGATTTTTCAGACTTTCATTCACATTAACCCATTGTGTCCTTTTTTATTGGCATGATGCACGGTTTTATGCATGCAGACATTTTTTGTGTGCATATGCCATTGTCTCATCTCACATTGGCTACTATGTAGATGGCAGACGTCATGTTCAAAAGAGTGACTCAATTCCTATTTTCCAGGAATATTCTGTCAACATGATTGTACACAACCAGACATGAAGATAGTGTGTTATATAAATCATGAATGACTCTTTTCCGTGTCACATTCAGCTTTTAAATTTCACCCTTGACTCGTAGGAAATTTCAACTTGTGATCATTTTTTCCAGTGGTGCAGAATGAATGCAGTTAAAAGATCTGAGTATCTGAAGCAATACAGAAAACTCTTTGGTTTCGGTTTGTAACTGTTCATAGTTCAGATACTGCAATGGAAGTGTCAGTAGCGTTCAGAATTTAATCCCACAGTGTGGGAAAGAAATCATGTCATGCCCTGACCAAGAGATGACTGGGTGAGGCTCAGCTGTATTTCATACAGAGGAGTGCATAACAATATTCTTCTAGAAATGTCACTGTATTGTATGCATAAGTCAATCCTACACTGTTATCTGTGTACATATGTAGTGTCCTGGCTTGCATTTTTTTGAAGTTGGATGGAACTTCTGATACTGCAGTGGCATGTAGGTAACTGTACGTGGTGTTACTGTGACTGAAATGGTCATTACTGTTCAGGTAATCATGAGACTACATAAGGAGGGCAAGCAGTCTTGAGTCTTCGAATATCTCTTTGGTCTTTCATGGTGGCCATGATACAAGGACACAGTGGGTTAGGATATGTGTGCTGTGCTGTTGTGTCAGGGACAGCAAAGACAGTGAGAGTGATTTTTCTTTCTTCGTTTTTTCACTTCTTTCCCTTGCTTGAAACTCATTTTTTCAAGTTTAGGGGTGGTATACCATTTTTTCTTTATTTTTTATTAGAAATGTTTATATCTGTCTTTACTTGAATGAGTAAACCTTAATTTTGTTACTTTAAGTATGAGGTATTACATAAGTTAAAGACAGAGTCAAGATGTATAGTAGCTCTTAGCATGTTTTTTAATACAAGTTCTTAGTGTGATTTCATTAAGCGTCTCATTATTTTATGACTAATTTTATAAATGTAGTCATTAGTCTGTTATGTTTAAAGTGAATGTCTTCTCTAAAACAGTTCTGCTTAGAGATTCTAGTCAGTAATTTCTTTATGCAAAGTAATGCATAAAGGTGTGAATTTTTGTAAGAAACTATCTTTCTTCATGCATAGCGTAATGTACAGATTGATGTTATTGATAGGTCGTTATGAACTCTGAACTTTGTACCAGTTGTGAGATCTGTTTTATTCTCTTTGATTTACTACAGTATTCACTTACTATTACATGAAATGTTGTAATGTACTTATTTGTCAAACCTGAGAAATAATCATGGAAGCTAACAAAACGAACTTCGATGCTTCCAGCTGTTATTTAAAGATGCTTGTTCAATGAATGAAGCTACATTTCTTCATTTGAAGGTTTGATGTACTCAGTTATTCATGCAGGTTGTTTATTATGAACAGCATTTCTCACAGTATTTTGCTGTATAAAGGAGAGAAGAAAATAGGTTTTCAGGCATTCCACCTCCTGCATTTTGATCACAAGAGTTATTAACATTGTCATCTCTGTGTTAATCTGCATGTTAGGAAGGTTGCCTATACCTTATAGAATTAATAAGAGATGATATGCCAATTTAATATGTATTGTAATAATTATTACCATTATGAATTCATAGTGGTATATTAAAATATTAATAAAATAAGTTACAAGTTACTTGTTTAATTTTAAAGTATTTGTGACTTTGTTTTCTTGATATGTCATTAAAAATGCCAGCGACCTGACCTCCTCCTTCTGTTGTTCAACAGCCTATTTCAGGCCCTGTTTGCCTATGCCCCTGCATTGGTTCCTGTCTAGCACTTTGGTCTTCTGGCTCTAGATTCCCAGGATCTCTGCATCTTGTTCAATGTTTTCTGACCACCTCACTGAAGGTCTTCCTTGTACTTTCTGGCTGTCTCAAGGTTTCCTGCACGGACGCAAATTGGCCGGGGAGCAAAGCTGGCTGTTTACTTCCATGCAGTGCCAATGTAATTTCGTGTCTTCATAGCCTAGTGTAATCTATTCTGCTTTAAACTTCCATAACAAACACAGCACATTCCTGATTACCTTAATGTGTTTACGAACTAAAGAGGATAAAACTAATCCCGTTTTTATCGTGGCTATCCACAGTGTTTTGAACGAGTTTCTAGAGATTCTTATGACCAGAATACTTCAAATTGCATTGTTCGTTTATAAAACAAATTGAATGCACTTATGATATACACAGTATTACAGTCTTTCATTACTCCTGCATGTTTCGGCACATAACTTTGCCTCACTGGGGAGTTCACACACCAACTTGAAGCTTGTTAAAATATAACAGATTACAGCAGTAATAATAATGCTGCATATAATGATTATCACTGCTGTAATCGGTTATGATTTAGCAAGTTTTAAGTTGGTGTTTGAACTTCCTGATGATAGCAGAATTGTGTGCCGAATCATGTAGGATTGATGAAAGACTGTAATACTGTGTACATAATAAGTGCGTGTAATTGATTTTCTAAATGAGGAATTTAATTTAAACGCACAGGATGAATAATTTCGAGGTTTAAATATCAGTTTAATGCCGATAATTGCGTTGCAGAAAATTTGCCTGTTCTTTTCTCCTTGTCCGGTAAAAGATGGAGTGATTGTAATGAATCTGGTATTAAAAGGTAAAGTTTTCTCGTTACAGGCCCGGTGTGGCCCAGAGGGTGGGTAGAGGTATAGCTCTACTCTTCCAAGACCGCGGCACTAGAAGGGGGTGAGTGATCAGCAGCACGCCCCGGCCGCACTTTACCCCCGGGAAAGACCCGGTACCCGTTTTACAGGAGGCTGGGTGGGCCCCAGGGTCGGTCTGGACGGGCGGAAAGTCTCGTCCCCACCGAGATTCGATCCCGGACCGTCCAGACCGTAGTCAGTCGCTATACTGACTGAGCTACCCGGCCCACGAATCTGGTATTACTGGTCCTTTATACTATACATTATGACAAATGTCATTCAGCTAGAAACGAGGACAGACCTACATAAAAGTTATTTCAGTTACTAAGCTAGTAGGGAACAGTGTACAGGTGTGAACGAAATAAACTTACTGAAACAAGACCGCATGCAATGCCACGTCGTGCATTTCGTCACTCTTGTCTTACACGTTATGAAAGGGTTCTCCATAAAAAGAGCCCTAGGTGTCTCCATTTACAGACTTAGGGGAAGGGTTAGCAAGCAGTGTTTAATTTGTGTAAACTCCCCCCACCCCCCCACCCCAGCGCTGACTCTTCGACGCCACACACCCCCACACCC
>Ga0123352_10003236_pt1 | contig 23416 bp, 2 predicted proteins | sample TergutLab28metaG_FD_89700 | JGI IMG/M metagenome (GOLD analysis project Ga0123352, IMG submission 89700) | Labiotermes labralis P1 segment gut microbial communities from Petit-Saut dam, French Guiana - Lab288 P1 | ecosystem: Host-associated > Arthropoda: Insects > Digestive system > Gut ...
CTGTCAAGGTTTTCAAAGTCAGTCTTCTTCTTTTCTTTTTCCAACTTTTCTTACCCCATACATTTGATTCTGACAAAGTCGAAATTGTTAGCTTGCTACACCTGCCATAAAACTCTCTTCCCCTGTAAGCTGTAATACTGACACTCTTCAATTTCTCCCCCATCATGAACCAAACCAGCAAATTTTTTTAAACAGTTCTGACCTAGGCTTTAAATGTACAATTTTGTCTCTTAATAAAAGACTTACACCCTATATCGGTTATAACATTTACAATTTGAAAATTTACTATGCGTTTGTATGTATATTTGTTGCAAAGCACGACAGATTACAGGTCCCTAAAATGAATAGTAACTTATTGTCTAATAAAAAGATTATTTGGACAGAAGTGGGTATATTAGAGGACATGCACTCTGAGATCAATACACAACTCCCTTGTGGATGGAATATTATGAAGATGAAGAGGAGATGGAGGAGGAGGTGGAGGAAGAGGAGGAAGAAGAAACAAAAGAAGTTAGGTTATGGAAGAAGCAGAGGTAATCACAGCTACATTAACCAAGAAGATGTAACATACAGATTCTGATTTCATTCTGCACTGAAATAACATCATATTGCAAATATGTAAGTAAGAGTTATATCTTGGTTGTTTCTCACCTGATACTACAGCATGAACATGTTTTTCTTTCTCCTGAGATTTCTCGGTCCATTCTGCAACAGAAAACCAACAAAACTGATGAGACTACTGCCTGTTAGTACACATAATTTATTTGTTTCACTTCAAACTTCTCATCACAAATTTCCTGAATATCACTTATGAAAAGATAAATATTGTCCTCCATCAACTACACACATGTACACATTTAAAAACATGTGAACAAGCAGCGTAAGAATGCAAAATACTAAGCAAGACACAACAATTATACCGTATACACATGGAATGTATAAATATGGAACCATAATTAATAACTATTTATCCAGTAAAGGCAATGCCAATAAACTACGTGCATTTAAATTGAAAGATTAGGTGCAAAATAATGTAATCAGTTTTATATACTTGCACATGTATATAAAACTGGTTATGTTATGGGTATTTGTGATAAATCAATTAACATATACTGTAAATGACTGGACTCACATGACTATGGCCAAAAAGTCTAAATTGGGCTTCCATGTAATTGGTAATAGAGTAAATTTCTTACTTTGAACCTACAAACTTTTAGCAGCAAAACATTTGACCTTGTGGTGCTAAATGTGACAGGTATTGTTTACAGTGTTCATAAGGACAACCAATGAGAATGTCAAGAATACTGAAATTCACTGAATATGAGACTAAACACAAAATTATTTTCTTTGTTAATGAACAAAAGTCACAGTACACTGAAATGCCCTTCCCATAAAATGAACTTCTAAAATAAAGGGAAACTTAGAACAGCAGTCCAACCACAACAGTCATTGCAAGTACAGAAAACTAATGTTGCCTGAGGGCGAGGCATTAGCAAATGGTACTCTCACACAATCAAACACAACTCCTTTATAAATAAAGAGTTGTGTTCGATGGTGTGATAGTACCATTTGTTAATACAGATAATGCAATAAGCTGCAAAATATCAGAGTGAAGATGTGGCATATTAAACTATATGAATACATTACAGCAGTGCCACAAAGATGTTGCCTCCATAATAGACATTTGGACAGCCCAGACACTGAAACTGCAGGTTTAAACCCAACTCAGAAAATGGATATGTGTGTGCAAATGTGTGTGTGTGTGTGTGTGTGTGTGTGTACGTGTGTGATTTTTGAGTTGTTCTTTGTATGAAAAGACATTGTGATCACCTAAATTTCTGTATAAAGAAGCGAATTCAATGGGACAGATAAGAATAACCAAAATTAAATATATGCTTCTCATGTATCAGCTGAACCACATGAATTGGCAGAAAGAAACATAATGTTTCACACTTCCAATCAGAAACTTAATATGTCAGAGTCCCAACAGTTGAAAGTGTCAGTTCCAAGTTCAGACATGCATTAACACATTCTCATTGGCTGGACAAACAGACTGTATGCAAAGAAGTACCTGTTACCAGGAAGTATAATGTTCTCCATTGTTCTACTGATTTCCATCTACACTACGTATCAAAACTATACCACTTGCAGCTATATAACTGCCATGATATCTACAGATGTACTATCATGTTATGCTGAGAAAAGTTGCTGTCAAATCACATAATTCACTTTCCACTTATTTTTGCATAAATATTCATGCTCCTGTTATGAACAAAACAATAACTTTGATTCTCTGCTGATTGACCACCATCATCACCAGAAAAATGCTACTTTCAAATCTGATGTTACCTTTGCTCTGCAATACTACATCAGAATTTGTGGATAAAGACAGGCTTCCGATAACACGAGACATCAGTGCTGTGGAAGTCTGGAACATTTAGTTGTTCCTTGATTCATAAAAATGTCAACATGTCTTTTTGTTTGCTGTTCAATTATGTTAACCTTTTATTCAGCAAGTTGACTCTTATGCACTATAACTTGCACCTCTTGGTGTTAAATGCAGCATCCAGCATGGAGTCATAACTGCAGTAATAGTGTCTTTTATGTTGGTAGTCTCTTTCATATCTTCTAATTTGTACAGTACAAAGAATTCACAGACACTTATTTTGCCAGATTTCAGACTGAAGCCAAGCCATGAGTATGGCTGGAGTGATTCACTTTTTATAGGATTTAGTGCATAAGCGGTGTTTTGTTTACAAACAAGGGTTTTCACACTGGAAAATCTGTTCAGGAACAATATTGAAAGATCTTCCTCTTGATGAAAGCGGTATCAACTGAAGGCTCTGAGAGTTTATCATAATACCAGCATCTAGCAGAGCAATGTCAGATAAAGCACAAACTCAAACAACTGACTTCTGAATTTCTTGTTTTCTTTCTTTCACCATAAGCACAAAACTTGCCTTCTTATTATGAAATTATGTTGCTTTGCCTAAAGCATGATCATTAATTTCCAACATTACTGGATTATTTACATACAACATGGCCCATAATTTCATAAATAATGTCCAGGACAAGATATTCATTATGGTTATGTATGCTACTGGTGTACAAATGACTGTAACACTGACCGTTGTTGATGGATGAAAGCTGTGTGAATAAGGACTTGTTCAGTTCCAACTGAATTCACGACTTTAAGCTAAAGGGTTACTACCAACTGACTCCACATTATAGTATGGAACTGCTACTTGCATTGGGGGCAGATCTGCTCTAATGCAACTGAGAGGAAGCGAAGCAGCAGCAGAGGACAAGTCTAGCAGGCAGATCATACCTTCATGTCCCTGAGTTGCATTCCAGCTACTAGTTTTGGATGCTGATGACCCAGAGGATGTCCTCCACTCCATACTCAGCTGTCCATGACACTTTCCCATACAGACACACACTGCATTTTGGGTTTCTTTCTCAGAGGACACACACACACATACTTGGTCTTCTGCATCTATAACATGTATGTTGTCATCTGGTTGGTCCTGTGGTGATTCTTTTTCAGTGAGGCCTAATTCTTCAACATCAGTAACAACTTCACAAATGTCACCACATCCTCGTACATGATCCATGTTTTGTGGTGCACACATGTCAGATCCATGGGTGCTTTTCATATGAGTGGTTGAAACGTTGTGGCCCTCAGTGCCTAAACCCATTTCTACTGGTGCTGAAGTTTCTATGCAAGAAGACCCCAAAAGAGCTCCACCATCTGCAGACTCTACATCTACAATTTCAGTTTCAATGCCACTATACATGTCAGGGCTTGATGATGTCACTTTAATAACAGAAACAGCAAGTGATGTTATAGGCAGTACTTGCAGCATGTCTGCTAGGAATGGCCCATCATCTGTCTCCTTCATAGAAGCCACTGCATTATAATCCACATGCCTGACAAAATTATGAGGAATGGATGTGTCTTCTTCTGACATGTCCACATACTCAATACCTGTGTTTGCATCATCATGTTTTCTTGATGCAAAAATAGGTGCAGGCATGTGCTTGGTTGAATACTGTGATTCACTTACTTCAAGATTTTTAACATCTGTGATTAAAGGCTTGTCTCCTTTAACAGAAATCAGCCTTAAGTCTCCATTTGATTTGCCATGCCTGTCACTTACAGCACCATGGAAACAATGGTCTTCTGTGTTTGTGTCTGGGCCTGGACTGCTGCATACCTTGAAAGCATACTTATATTTTCTCAGATCTCTTGTTATGCCACTAGTTTCTATTATGCTGCCATCAATAATAGGAAGTTCAGTATACGTTTGCCTCTTGTCAGATTCTGTTTGAACCCCTGATCCTGTGGACAGATCAGTATCAGTAGCGCACAACCCACTACCATCTTCATAAGGCAGTGTGTGGGATCTAGTGTCTAACTCTAGCACTGAGATATGCACTAGTGATTTGTGGAAATTGTCCCTAACAGAAGATATAACATGGGATAATTTTGGAGTCTTCTCATGTATTTCAATTTTAAATCCTTCAAAATCAGCCACAGTTCTGCCATCATTATCACGAGTGAACAAACTGGGTTTCCTCTCACTTACTTGCATATCCTGTGCACAAGTATCAACATTTTCATCACTGGCGGATACTGTATTCATGGACAAGATCTTCCCTGAAGGTCCAACCATCAAACATGCTTCATCATTAACATCCACAAATTCTGTCTCTGAAGTTTCTGTCTTCCTTTCAGATGAATTTGTGTAACATCTCAAAATCATGTCACTGTCTTCAACATTGTCTTCAGCAGTGTTATCTTCTGAAGAGGGCGTCTTTTGCAATGGCAGATCTTTGCCTCTTATATATGGAGCTTTATTAGTACAATCTGATTCAAGTTCCACCATATCTGAATAAGTTTTCCTTGTCATATAACAAGGTTCACAATTCATTCCCTTTGGTTTACTTTCATGTACCATACACACTGTACCACAAAAATACTGCACTTCCTTCAACGGTGATTTAATTAAAGACTTAGCACCACCTGTGCTCTGTTCCCTGCTGTTTCTAATGTCTTCAGTCACTTCCACATTTTCAGTGTCAGTCTGGGAATTCAAAAATAGTTCTGGAACACCAATTCCAACTACAAATTTATTCTGTGGTATATTTATTGGTGGAGGATGGGATGACTTACTTCCATCTACAGAAAAAAACCCATCTAATTCTGAATGAAAAATGCCTTGCCCCTCATGTGATTCACAGCAGACAAGTGAAGCAGAGGAATGATAATCCACAAAGTCTGGTAAATCTTTGCCAGTGGCAAAATTATACATATTGTCCTCATTTCCAAATAACTGATGGATTTCTACGGTGGTGATGGTACTAACCCTGCTGTGTCTACCACCTAATGCCATAATGCAAGGATGTCTCTGCTTATTTTGTTCCTCTTCATCTGAGTCAGACAGATAAACAACATTTGGCCTGTTACTTAGGGAAGGAACTGATGGTGGTGGAGGCTGTGAATGCTTCCTTCCCATTTTGCTGGCAGGGGGAATGTGCGACAATAAACCATCACACACAAAATCAGCAAGGGATTTGGTAGTTCCAAGTTTGCATGATTCACTGAAGTGGATGTTCTTATCTGTTGAAGTTACGGACTCTTTGATATCTGGAGGACTCCAGGTTTCTGTACTACACCCACTAAGAAACCTAGTACCTGGGTCAACAAAATCTTTACAGAGCATTAGACTTGACTTGCTACTTTCCTTGAAATCTGCATGTCCTGCAGTAGTATCTGGGAAATGTAACATGTTACCAAATGGAGTAGATGTCTCAGGACAGGATATTATGTCACCATCATCACCATCACACATCTCAGAACATTCTAAGTGCACATAACCATCATCTACTGAAACCACTGGCACACTTTTGTAAGGCCTTCTGATAAGCACATCACTATTGCTTCCATCATCAGGCATGGCTGCTAACAAAGGTAAGCTGTCATGATTGAATGCCATGTTGTTAACAGAATTTAAGAAAACTGGTGGCTGCTCACTCATACAGTCACTCTGAGATGTGATGCGGCAATGCCTGTTAATTTCACCAGGATCCAGGTTCCCCATCTTGACAGGAATGTCATCAACTGGAATTACATCCTGGTCCTCATCTGTTGCTTCTGCAGCCTCTTCCTCTATCATTGCAAGAGGGTTAGAAGAAGATTCTACTACCGCATAATCAACTTCTGATCCTGAAGTTGACAGTGTATGAATATCCTCTTCGCCCATATCCAATATATCTTCATCTTCATTTAGTAAGTTGACTGATAAATCTGTGGCCAAGTTAAACTTTGCCACGCCACGTGTCTGTGGCTCTTGTTTGTAGACAACCTCCTTAATGGGGATGGAATCTTCTACAAAGGAACCAGTTTCTGAAAACTGGTCCCATATTATCTGGGGATCAGATTGCACAGACATATACATTGCAGCCAACTGTAAATCACTCAAAATTCCAGGTTTTCCTTCTGAAGAATATGGAATCACTTGCGATTTTGGTACATTAAATTCTACACCATAAACTTCGTCATATCTGTTACATCCAGTACCAAACTTACCTTCAAAACGCTCACAATTTACAAACTGTTTAGAGTAACTAGTTTTAGAAAGTAAATTATCTAAACTAGGCTTTCCTGACTCCGAATCCCAGTGACTGTCCGACCCCACATTCATATGAACCTCGCAAAAGCGTAGGTCTAGCTCTGAAGCCATGCTCTGAACAGAAGCAGCAGCAGCCAAAGTTGAGTGGAATGTAGGTGCCGAAGGTAGGTCGTCTGTGTTACCTGGCGAGGAGAGGAAAGCAGCAACTGCTTCATCCTCTTCTCCCTCTTCATCTTCCTCATATTGGAATTTGTGTTTCACTCTAGGAGGAGTAACGGCACAGACGTCCAAGATGGGGGAGAGACGTTCCTCAGAAACTTGGGTACAGGTCCGAGTCTTGGGGACGGCATCAAGCGGAACTGTTGCCGAGGAACCTTCAAGACGTAGGACGGACGAGTCTGGAGCTAAATGCTCAGAATCAGCGACAAAGGGGACGGCACAATAATCAAGCGCGAAATCCGAAGTTGGAAGTTTAGGACCCATGACATCATGGATTAAATCCAAGGACCGACTCGTGGGTTTGGGTGAAGCCGGAGAAACTCCGGTGCGTAGCCGCATTTCCATGCTCAGTTCGTGGTCAGAGGAAGAGGACGGGAGTGCTACGGAGTCTGACAACGAGGAATCGGTAGTGTCAATGAGTGAGACTTCTCCTTCTGTACCGGTGCCCCCATAGCCAGGGACAGTTTCATGAAGAGACGAGCGAGAACCGCCCACGACCGCGACACGGCGTACAGCCTCGGACGAAGTTGGCTGCCGGTATATTACTTCGATTGAGCCGGACGTATCAACGGTACGCGTGAAAACCTCCGAAGTAAGAATTTGTGTTACGCCAGACTGAGAAGTCGTCTGTCGGACCATACGGCTTGGGCTAGACGGCAGGGACGACGGAGTATGGGTACTGAAATCGACGCGCTCAGTACTTCGCGAAGCCGAAGTCGCGGCGCGAACCGGAGAAGCGGACGGAGAAGGACTCGGCGCACGACTACTCCTTCTCTCTGACGCGACTGCGGACCATTTATCAAGTATGGATTTTATGGACGGGGATGAATCCGGACTAGGAACGTGGGACAGAAGAGGGAAAGTGTGTGCAGTAGCAGTTTCTTTAAGGTCTGTGACATGAGAATGGGGTGTGGTCATATCTTGTTCTGCAGGCGTTAAAATTCCTGCAGGACTGGAAGCTGGCATTACTGCTGTGCAATCTGTCTTAGTTACTTCCGTCGAATCCGTGGCCTTTAATATATCTTCTCTATCAATTTCAATCCGTGACTCTAATTTCGGTGCACGTTTCTTCGCCGTAACTTTCAAAGTGGTGTCAGGAACTGCTTCAATAATTTTTCTGCCTTTTCCACGAACAGGAGGTAACTTTCTCTGTTCCTTCACTGTGCTCCATACCTTCGACTGCTCAGAGCGTTTTATTTTTCCACCACATTCCTGAGATATGTCACTTTCAGGTAGCGATTTTTTAAAAGTGGAAGAGATGCGTGCCTGTCTGACACTAGAGGAAGAAGGTAAATCTCTAGCGACTGGGCGTTTCTGATGGACGGCGGTGTTTGATGACGACCCGGCATTAGTAACATTGGCAATGAGTTTCTCTTCCGTAGCCACCACAGGACGAACAGTAACTGCTGACGTGGTTGACTTAGTATGTTTCGAAACGTATGAGTGCTTCGTGGTTTCCTGAACATTCCTTTCAGAAGACGTGCTTGTGTTTTCAACTCTTTTCGATTTCGTAACTGTTTGAGGGGGTTTAGGTACACCTCCCGTCGACAGTTTAGAGGGCGATGTAGTGCTTGATGAATCTTCACGCTCTGTTATAACCCTTCTTTTCACAGGCGAGTCTCTACTAATATATGAGGTACGTTCTGCAACTGTCCGTTCAACTTTCAAATCTCTAGAAAGAGTGGACGCCATATAGCCACGATATCTGTGTACGGTCCCATCACTTGGAACGTGAGTAACCTGTGAAAATTTATCGGTTTCTTTCGGACTGCGCAAGGCTGTCACGTTGTCGTCAAGCTTCTTCATGGTTGCTATAGGTTTAGGATCCCGCCTGGATTTTAATGAAGTGGAATCACTTTGTAGTAGCTTCTCTGAACGCCTAGTCTTTGATTTACTTGTAAGAGAACTTTTCTGGACTGAACTCTCATCCTGTGTTGTGTCCTGTGCTACCTTCTCAGCATGATGACTGACCGAAAGTCCGGGAGCGTGTAAGGTTACCGGCTGACTGGAAATGACTTTTTCGCACACACATATAGAACGTGTGGTTCCAGATTCAAATTCAAAATACGTAGTACCCGTTTCTGTTGTAAATAATTTACCTTCGGAACCAAAGTCGCTGCTTTTCTCAGTTGTTACAGTCACTTCAAGCAAATCATCTTCCATTACTATATCATCTTTAGAAACTTGAAACCCGGAATGAGAATTTATCTCCCAGTTAGAAGTTTCTGTAGGAATTTCTGCGTTCTCTCTACTACTGTACAAATACTGTTCTGGCAGAGAAGAAACACCAGATTGCAGCCGAGAAGCAGGTTGAGACACCTCTATAAAATCAGCTGGCACAATATATACAGAAGACTCGAATTTCTTTGAAACAGACATGCCATCTTCCAGGATGACATCAGAAATAACAGGAGTTACTTCTTCTACAGCTGCAGATGGTTCCATTTCCTGCAGTCTACGCCGATCTTCGAATGATACATGGGAGATATATTTTCCTTCTACAGCAAGAGAAAGTTCAGGGTCTTGAGACAATTGCTCTGTCTCTTGTAATTCTCTCTCCGCTGTCAATTCAATTACAACGCTTTCGGCTTCTGCAACATCTGAGGGAGCAGTTTCTTGAACAAAGAGTCCCTCCTCACACCGAGAGGTGATCTCGGTAATGGATTCCTCTATTATGTGCTTTTCCACGTCAGGCATTATAGCAGGTGCATCATCACGACGACATCCTCTTTCTATTTCATAAAGTGGCTTTCTGAGTTTATCAGACACTTCAGCAGAAACAGAGGTCGCAACAATACCCACAGGAGAAGCTGGAGCCACCAAATCTAATACGACTTCACTCTCTGTCACATTTTCGAATAGGCTTCCAGACGATTTGTTTAATATTTCGCCTTTCTCGTCAGGAGTTTCGCTAGTCGTTAATTCACCGAGATCAGTTAATGTATTTGATACAGTACGCAATACTTCTTCAATTATGGAGGTATCTGGCATAAAGTCTACTTCTCTGTCTTGCTCTGGCATCCTTCGTGCCGATGTCTCTACAATAGTGTCTGGTGCGCCTAATGCATTATTTATATTCCGTCCAGTCAACCTGCACACAGAGGCACTCAATGTCTTCTGCACTTCCTGGGACGTCCATCCAATCGGTACTGTACTACTGGGTTCAGACAGGGTATCTGAGGCTTCAGAATCGACTGCGGGCCTACTAGCCTTAGCCTGAAGCAAATTGCCACGAGAACGTGGACATGAACCAACCCATCCTGTTTCAGTGCCAGATAAAGCTGCACAAGAAGCAGTTCCTGAAGACGCGTCTATTGCAAAAAACGAGTCAGGATGCTTAATTATCTCATCGCCTAAATCAAGGACAATTTGTTCTTCTTTAATACACCCAAGATCTGTCAGTTCTACAAACTCACGTGAATCCGAAATTGGTAAAATTGACGACTCTTTTCCTTCGGGCGTAGGCGTGAGGTCTGGTTTCATCTCTCGGACTTCCTGCTTAATTTGACGCGTAACCTCCCTGACCTCACATATAAGTTCTTTCACTTCTGTTTCTGCAACATTAGTGTCAATTACAAGCCGCTGCTGCAGCGGCTTTCTTGTAACTCGAATTTTACCTTCATTTGTATCGCAGATCTTACTGAATTGAGGAACATTTGAGGAAGAAAGAAATGGTACGACAGCCTCGGAAGGAAGAAGGTTAGTCTGTGTGTCATCGAAAATGCGAGACTCAGATTTTGAAGAACCTGTTTCCTCAGCAGAATCACCAATTTTAGCATCGTCAAAATCTTCCCTAGAGGTTCCTTCTATGAACTGTGACTCTAAATCTACAATAGTTTTTTGCACTTCAGGCTTAGACGAAATTTCTTCCTCATCCTTATCTCTACAAGGCACAAAGTAATGAGATCCTTCCTGCACTAAGTATGACGCTGATAGCCGATCAGTTACCGATTGCGAATCACGAGGAAGGCGGATCTGATGGACAGTCGTTACAAGTGACGAATCGGACTTACTCTCACTTGACGAGGATAGGCCTATACACGCTTCAGAATCTGCGCACTCGGTGGTTTCAACGACTTCTGTCTCTACTTTACTTTTCTCTGCCATCAAGTCTTGTTGAGACAAAACAGCCGAAAGGTCCTTAACACCTTCCAAAGCTTCTAGGTCACAATATTCCTGGCCCGCTAACAGAAATTTCGTAGCCTTTCCTTCCGTGCGATTGACTTCAGCTTCAGTTTCTTGAGTTATACGACAAATTAAGCCTGCTTCACAAACCTCCTCCCCGAGGTCACATTTCTCTACCTCCACCTGAATGGGTGGTTTTATCGAAGCAGCTTCTCTGTCAGCAGCTTTTCTTCCCGCTGCATTTAATTTTGGTTCAAATTCTTTACTAGAAGAGCTCGCTTCTTCTTCTTCTTCTTCTTTTTCTTCTTCACAACATATTCCAACCAGTCTCTCTCTGGTCTCATCCTTGAATACATCCTCTTCAAAACCTTCCACGTGACGGTTTACATGAAATTTCCCAATATCTTCATCTACTTCTCTTCCTTGGTTTCCTTCGGCATCGATTCTGCCATTTGTTTCCACTTCTGCCACTACGTAAGAGACAAAACTGTCTTCAGTTTTAAAAATTTCAGATTCGTCTGCAGGAACCTGATTATTGTCTTTGTCTTCATGGTACAAAAACGGCACATCAGTCGCATTGGACCCTACAGTCGGCATTCCCACACAAAGTTCTTTTTTCACACCAGTCTCGCCCGTTACTTTTTCACCTGTCGCAATAATCTCACATATTTCCAACACCCGAGATTCTTCCTTTATTGAACAAAGAGGACCAGCATACTTTCTCTCAACGGAAATCTCTTTCGAAACCAATGTATTATTTATTACGTCTTCTTCTAGAACATCCTCTGCTAAATGGAACGCTTTAGCCTCCGCCACTAGTAATTCCTTCTGAGCAGTATGGGCGGCAACTAGCATTTGAACCCTGGTCTCAGAATCTCCTAGGACAGACTCCGCATCTCCCAACAAACTTCCTCCAACAGAAACCTCGTGTGCCACTAGTTCTCTCGCAGACACCAAAACCTGCGTATTTAACTCCACAGTTGCATCCTCTGCAAGAGGTTGAATTTCCAACGCACATTCATTTGTCGCAGATTCTGTGGTGAGTACCTTCGTAGGTTCATCCCTTGCAGGATCCTGCGTTCCTTCGACTACATCCAGTATTGCAGTATCCTTCACCACACCATACGCTGGTTTTCCTATACTATCAGACGTCTTTACCAGAGATTTCACTCTTACATCGCCTAAGGAAGCAGGAATAATTTCTTCCAGATCAGTAACATTTTCTTGCCCTGCAACTTCTTTCGTAAGGTCGATAACAATATCCTTACTACTTGTTCGTGTTGGTTCCTCCTGAAAAATGGCCTGTACTACTCCTAACATTCGTAAATCATTACTATTATTTACGCGGGATTCAGACGAGATTGATTCAACACAAACCTCTAAAACAGTAGCTATATCATTTTCCTCTTCCGCAATTTGAGCCACCACATCCGTATTTTCGTTCCGAAATTCTTTAGATCCTATATTTTCGAATGTGGTTTGTTTAACTAGAGGTAGCATTATTTCTTCTTCAGAAAATCCCTCTACAAACTCTACTTCAAATTCCCTCCCAGCTACATTATTGAACGTTTCCTGTATTACATGCGGTTTTCTAGCACATTCTTGTGTGTTAATTTGTACTTCAGGCACCAAAGTCACGGTCGAGTGGTCCACCACTTCTTCTGAAACGCTCGCCTCACCATCTATGACGCAATAACCTCCAACTTCACTATCACCTGTACGAAATTCCCTTTCCCTTTCTTCGAAAACTGACATTTCAGCGACATCCGTTTTTCGTAGAGAGTGCTCCTGAAACTCCACCCCTTTCCCAAATATGTCTGAAAGGTGTTGTTCGCGATGTCCCACAAAACATTCTTCGGAATCTAATTCCCTTTTCATGTCGTTTTGGAGTAATGTCTCTTCTAGTACTGAAGTTACATCAGTTGAAATGCCATCAGCTGTGTCTTTATCAAGTAATGCTTCCTCCTCGGCATGCAAATTTCGAACATCCACAATAGCAACTGCATCAGTTTTTATTTCTAATTCATTACCCAGAAAATGTGGTATTTCTGTCTTCAAAACATGTTCTTGGATCCGAACGACCTTCTCTCCTTTAGATAATTTTCTTTTATAGTCGTCATCATAGGGTCTCGTACTTACGTCACCTACAGATTCTTTTCCAACGTACAATTTAGTAGCTTCCTTCTCCTGAAAAATACCATCCCGATCAAGCGGAACTATATCTTTGGTACTCTTCACAAACACTCGATCCGGCTCCAATTCAATCTCAATTTCCTGTACGTGCCCTTCATGTTTTATGGATCCACCGACAATTACTCCCAGGTCTTCACACACATCAACATTCACCACCTCAACGGAAGCACTCACCTGTGCTATTTCATAAAATTCTGAAACACCTGCAGAAAACTCTTTGTCCAATACATCTAACGTATATGGTGCAACAAACGTGTTTTGAATTTGTCGCTCAGAAAGTTCTTCTTGCAATGGCAAACCTTCAAGCGACACCACTTCCTCTTCACCCATCTCAGCTGCAGTTTCCAGGTTAAGCGTATCAGTTTCTTCTTGCGCCAATGTTTCTACAATTTCAGCAAGAATTAAATCAGCTCCTCCTACAGACGGTTCTCCCTCTGCAGTGTAATCAGTGTATTCAGCTCCATGTTCAGCGGATTTCGACATACTTTCCCTTTCGTTAATGTGCCACTCCACAACACTTTGCGCAATGGAGGCTTCCACCTCTCCTTGGAGCCCCACACAATCTCTTTCCCTTTCATCACATTCACCCTGCAAGGTCACAACTTCAGAAAACCCTGTATGAGATTCGGTTTCAAACGCCTTGCTGAACGTATCTTTCGACAGTACTTCCGTATCCTCAACTAACACCACTTCCACAATACCTTGTTCAGCTGTTTTTTCCAGCTTCAGCGTATCAGTTAATTCGGGCGCAAGTACTTCTAGATTTACAGTGGGAATTAAATAAGCTTCGGTCACAGACGCTTCTCCCTCTGCAGTGTAATCAGTGTATTCAGCTCCATGTTCGGCGGACTTCGACATACTTTCACTTTCGTCAATGCGCCTCTCAACAACGCTTTGTGTAATGGAGGCTTCTACGTCTCCTTGGAGCTCCGAAGTTTGAGGTTTCTTTTCATCCCATTCATTCCGCAAGGGCAATATTTCAGATTCACATGTATCAGAATCGGGTTCAAACGCTTTGCTGGCGGTATCTGTAAATAATACTACAGTATCTTTAAGTGACACCATTTCCACAACAGATTTCTCAGCTGTGGTTTCCATGTTTAGCGTATGAGTTTCTTCCGGCGGAGCTGCCTCTACAATATCAGCAGGAATTAAGTAAGCTTCTGTGAAAAACTGTTCTCCCTCTCCAGTGTAACCAGGGTATTCAGCTCCATTTTCGTAGTAATTCGACATACTTTCACTTTCGTGAATGTGCTGCTCGACAACATTTTGCGCAAACGAGTCTTCTATTTCTCCTTGGAGCCCAGCGCGATCAGGTTCCATTCCATGACATTCATCCTGCAAGCGCAAAATTTCTGAAATATATGTATCAGATTTGGGTTCAAAAGACTTCCTGACAATATCTGTCGACAATACTACCGTATCATCAATTGGCACAACTTCCACATCTTCCGCAGGTGTACATTCCGGGTTCAGCGTATCAGGTTCGTCCGGCGCAAATGCCTCTACAATTTCAGCAGTAATTAAATATGCTTCTGTCACACACGGTTCTCCCTCTGCAGTGTAATCAGTATATTCAGATTCATGTTCAGCGGATTTCGACACACTTTCAATTTCGTCAATGTGACGCTCGACCACGCTTTGCACAATGGAGCCTCTTATCTCTCCTTGGAGACCCGCATGATCACTTTTCCTTTCATCACAATCGTCCTGCAAGGCCAAATTTACAGAAATACATGTATCAGATTCGGTTTCAAACGCTTCGCTGACGGCATCTGTAAACAATACTACCGTATCCTCAAGTGACTCCAATCCCACTGTACATTCTTCAGATGCAGTTTCTCCTAGCGCAAGTGCTTCTTCAATTTCAGCAGGAATTATATAGGCTTCAATCGCAGACGGTTCTACCTCTTCAGTGTAATCAGTGAATTCAGTTCCATGTTCGCTATATTTCGACACAGTTTCAGTTTCGTCAATGTGTCGCTCAACAACGATTTGCGCATTGGAGGCTTCTAACTCTATCTGTAGCCCCGGAGGATAACGTTTCTTTGCACCAAATTCATCTTGCAGAGGCAAAATTTCAGAAATACATACATCAGTTTCTGGTTCAAACGCCTTGCTGAACGATTCTGTCGACAATACTTCCGTATCATCAAGTGAAACCACCTCCTCTTTACCTTTGTCAGCTGCAGTTTCGAGGTTTAACGTATATATTCCTTCCGGCGCAAGTGCTTCTACAATTTCAGCGACAACTAAATAAGCTTCTGTCACAGATGGTTCTCCCTCTACATTGTAATCAGTGTATTCAGCTAAATTTTCACCGGATACATTTTCTCCGGATATCGACATACTCTCACTTTCGTCAAGATGCCGTTCAACAACGCTTTGCGTAACGAAGACTTCTATCTCTTTTTGGAGCTCCATAATATCACGTTTCTTTTCATCAGATTCATCCTGCAAGGGAATAATTTCAGAAACACTTGTATGAGATTCTTGTTCAAGAGACTTGCTGACTTTATCTGTCGACAATACAACTGTATCCTCAAGTGACACCACTTCCACTATACCTTCCTCAACTTCAGTTGCCATGTTCAGCATATCGGTTTCTTCCGGCGCAAGTGCTTCTACAATTTCAGCAGCAATTAAATAAGCTTTCGTCCCGGAAGTTTCTCCCTCTGCAGGGTAATTAGTGCATTCAGCTCCATGTTCGCCAGATTTGGACATAATATCACTTTCGTCCGTATGCCGCAAGACGTTTTGCGCATTTGAGGCTTCTATCCCTGTTTGAAGCCCCGAAGGATCACGTACCCTTTCAAAACATTCATCCTTCAAGAATAAGATTTCAGAAATACATGTATCAGATTCGGGCTCAAACGCCATGCTGACCGTATTTGGAGACAACGCTACCGTATGGTCAAGTGGTACAACTTCTACTACATCATCCGCTGTTGCTGTTTCCAGGTTACGTGAACAATTTTCTTCTGGCGCAAGTGTTTCAGTAATTTGGGCAGTAAAGATATAAGCTTCTGTAACATACGATTCTCCCTCTGCAGTGTAATCAGGGTATTCAGATCCATGTTTGGCGGATGCTGAATTACTTTCACTTTCGTCAATGTGCTGCTCGACAACGCTTTGCGCAATGTAGGCTTCTATCTCTCTTTCCAACACCGGAAGATCACATTTCTTTTCATCATATTCATCCTGCAAATGTATAGTTTTAGAAATATATGCATCAGATTCGGTTTCAAACGCCTTGCTGATCGTATTTTGCGACAATACTTCCTTATCCTCATCTAACACCACTTCCAATACACCTTCCTCAGCTGCATAATCCACGTTCAGCGTATCAGTTGTTTCTACAATATCAGCAGCAAGTAAATAAGCTTCGGTCACAAAAGGTTCTCCCTCTGCAGTGTAATCAGTGTATTCAACTCTATGATCGGCTGATTTCAACACACTTTCACTTTCATCAATATGCCGCACGACGTTTCGCGGAATAGTGGTTTCTATTACTCTATGAAGCTCCGCACGATAACGTTCACTTTCATCACATTCATCTTGGAAGGGTAAAATTTCAGAAATACATGTATCAGATTCGGGTTCAGAGGTTTTGCTGACAATATCTGTTGACAATATTACGGCATTCACAACTGGCACAACTTCCACTATATCTTCTGCAGGTCCTGTTTTCAGTTTCGGTATACAAGATTCTTCCGGCACAATTGCTTTCATATTATCAGCAGTAACGAAATAAGATTGTGTTACAGACGGTTCTCCCTCTGCATTGTAATTAGTGTAATGAGCTCCATGTTCGGCGGATTTGGATATAATTTCACGTTCGTCAATGTACCGATCGACAACGCTTTGCGAAATGGAAGCTTCTATCTCCCGTCGGAGAGCCGCATGATCACGTTTCCCCTCATCACAGCCATCCTGGAAGTTCAAATTTTCAGAAATAAATGTATAAGACTCCGGTTCAAACTCCTTGCTGACGGTGTCTTTCGACAAATCTTCCGTATCCTCAATTAACACCACTTCCACTACACCTTCGTCAGCGGTAGTTTCCACGTTCAGCGAAAGAGTTTCTTCCGGCGCAAGAGCTTCATCAAATTCAGAAGCAACTAAAAAATCCTCTTTCACAGACGGTTCTCCCACTGCAGTGTAATCAGTGTAGTCAGCTTCATGCACGGCGGATCTCGACATAATTTCACCTCCGCCAATCTGGGGCTCGACTACGCTTTGCGCAATGGAGCCTTCTACCTCTCCATGCAGCCCCGCGGGATCACGTTTATCTTCATCACTTTCATCTCGCAACGGCAAAATTTCAGAACTACATGTACCAGATTCGGGTGCAAACGCTGTCCTGACCGTATCTTTCGACAATACTTCCGCAACCTCAAGTGACATAGTTTCAACTACAGCTTCCCCAGCACCGTTTTCCAGGATCAGCGCATCAGTTTCGTCCAGCGCAAATGCTACTACAATTTCAGCAGCAATTAAAGAAGCTTCTGTCACAGACGGTTCTCCCTCTGATGTGTAAGAAGTGTAATGAAATCCATGTTCGACGGATTTCGACAAAATTTTACTTCCATCAATGTGCCCCTCGACAATTATTTGCGCAATGGAGGCTTCTACATCTGCTTCGAGCCCCCCACTATCACATTTCTTTTCATCACATTCATCCTGCAAGGGCAAACTTTCAGAAGAAATACATGTATCTGATTCGGGTTCAAACGCCTTGCATACCGCGTCTGTCGACAATACTAACGTGTCATCAAATGGCACTACTTTCAACACATCATCATCAGCTGCAGTTCCTAGGTTCAGCGAAACAGATTCTTCCCGCGCAAGTCCTTCAGCAATTTCAGCAGTAACCAAATAAGCTTCTGTAACAGACGGCTCTTCCTCTGCAGTGTAATCAGTGTGTTCAGCTCCAAGGTCGGTGGATTTTGAAATACTTTCAAGTCCGTCAATGTGCCGCTCCACAACGCTTTGCGCAATGGAGGCTTCTACCTCTCCCTGTAGGCCCGCGGGATCACGTTTCCTTTCTTCACATTCATCCTGCAAGGCCAAAATTTCACAAATGCATGCATCAGATTCAGTTTCAATCTCCTTGCTCACGTAATCTTTCGACAATACTTCCGCATCCTCAAGTGACACCACTTCCAAAACACCTTCCTCAGCTGCGGTTTCCAGGTTCAGCATATGGGTTAGGTCGGTCGAAAGTCGTTCTACAATTTCAGCATCAATTAAATAAGCGTCTGTCACAGACTGTTTTCTATCTGCACTGTAATCAGTGCTTTCAGGTCCATGTTCGGCAGATTTCGACATACTTTCAATTTCGTCAGCATCCCGCTCGACAACGCTATGCACAATGGAGGCTTCTACCTCTAATTGAAGCCGCGCAGGATCACTTTCCATTTCACTACATCCATCCTGCAAGGCCAAAATATAATTAATACATGTGTCAGGTTCGCGTTCAAACGCCTTGCTGATGGTATCATTTAACAATACTTCCGTGTCCACAACTAACACCCCTTCTACTACATCTTCCTCAGCCGGAGTTTCCAGGTTCAACGTACCAGTTTCGTCCGGCGCAAGTGCTTCTATAATTTCAGTAGAAATTAAATAAGCTTCTGTCACAGACGGTTCTCCCTCTACAGTGTAAGCAGTGTATTTAGGTCCATGTTCGGCGGATTTCGACTTACTTTCACTTTCGTCAATGTGCCGCTCGAGAACGCTTTGCGAAATGGAGGCTTCCTTTTCCCCTTCAAGCCCCGCTGGATCAAGTTCCTTTTCATAACATTCAGCTTGCAAAGGTATAGATTCAGAAATATCCCTACCAGATTCGGGTTCAAACGCTTTGTTGAACGTATCTGTCGACGATACTTCCGTATCCTCCAGTGACATCATTTCCACTACATACTGCGCATTTGCAGTTTCCAGGTTAATTGTATCAGTCACGTCCGGCGCACGTGCTTCTACGACTTGAACAGCAATTGAATAAGCATCTGTCACACAAGGTTCTCCCACTGCAGTGTAATCAGTGTATTCAGCTCCATGTTCGGCTGATTTCGATTTACTTTCACTTTCGTGAAGGTGCCCCTCGACAACGCTTTGCGCAATGGAGGATTCTATCTCCCCTTGAAGATCCGCAGGATAACGGTCCTTTTCATTACATTCATCCTGAAAGGGCGAAATTTTAGAAATATATGTAACAGATTCGGGTTCAAATACCTTGCTTACCGTATCTGACGATAATACTACAGTACCCTTGAGTGACACATCTTCAACAACACCTTCAGCAGGGGTAGATTTCAGCTTCAGCGTAAACGTTTCTTCCGCCGCAAGTACTTCTACAATGTCAGCAGGAATTAAATAAGGTTCTGTCACAGACGGATAGCTCTCTGCAGTGTAATCAGTGCATTCAGCTCCATGTTCTGCGTATTTCGACATACTTTCACTATCGTCATTGCGATGATCAACAACGATTTTCGAGACGGTGGCTTCTATCTCTCTTTGGAGCACCGCAACATCAAGTTTCCTTTCATAACTTTCAACCTGCAAGGGCAAAATTTCAGAACCACATATATCGGATTCGGGTTCAAACGATTTGCTGATCGTATCTTTCGGAAATACTTCCGTATCCTCAAATAACACCACTTCCACTACACATTCCTCAGCAGTAGTTTCCAGGTTCAGCTTATGAGATTCGTCCGGCTCAAGTGCTTCCAAAATTTCAGCTGGAATTAAATAAGCTTCTCTCACAGACGGTTCTCCCTGTGCAGTGTAATCGGTGTATCCAGTTCCACGTTCGGCGGATTTCGACATACTTTCACATTCGTCAATATGCCGCCCTACAATGCTTTGCACAATGGGGGCTTCTATCGGTTCTTGGAGCCCCGCAGGACCATGTTCCTTTTCTTTACATTCGTCCTGCAGGAGCATGGTTTCTGAAATATTTTTATGGGATTCGGATTCAAACGTCTTGCTGACTGTATCTTTCGACGAAACTAACGAATCTTCAAGTGAAACCAGTTCCACTATAACTTCGTGAGCTGCAGTTTCCAGTTTCAGAGTATCAGTTTCGTCCGGCGCAAGTGCTTCTACAATTTCAGCAGAAATTAAAAAAGTTTCTTTCACAGACTGTCCCCTCTCTGCCGTGTAATGAGTGTATTCATTTCCATGTTCGGCGCATTTCGACATAAGTTCACTTTCGTTAATGTCCTGCTCGACAACGCGTTGCGCAAATGAGTCTTCTATCTCTCCTTGGAGCTCTGGAGGAACAGGTTTCATTTCATGACATTCATTTTGCAAGGGCAAATTTTCGGAAATACGTGTATCAGATTCGGTTTCAAAAGACTTGCTGACAATATCTGTCGACAAAACTACCGTATCATCAATTGGCACAATTTCCACATCTTCCGCACGTGTACTTTCCAGGTTCAGCGTATGAGTTTCGTCTGGCGCAAGTACTTCTACAATTTCAGCAGTAATTAAATCAGCTTCTGTCACAGACAGTTCTCTCTCTGCAGTGTAATCAGTGTATTCTGATCCATATTCGGCTGATTTCGACACACTTTCAATTTCGTCAATGTGACGCTCCACAACACTTTGCGCAATTGAGGCTTCTATCTCTCTTTTGAGCCCAGCAAGGTCACGTTTCCTTTCATCACATTCAAGCCGCAAGGCAATATTTCCGAAATACATGCATCACATTTAGAATCAGACGACTTGATGACTGTATCTTTCGAAAATACTTCTGCATCCACAATTGACACTACTTCTAATACACCTTCCTCAACTGCAGATTCTTGGTTCAGCGAATCGGTTCCGGCCGGCGCAAGTGCTTCTACAATTTCACCAGCTATTAAATAACCATCTGTCACAGACGGTTCTCCCTCGACAGTGTAATCAATGTATTCAGGTTCATGTTCGGCGGATTTGGACACTCTCTCACTTGCGTCAATGTGCCCCTCGAAAATACTAGGGGTAATGGAGTATTCTATCTCTATTCGAAGACCAGCAAGATCACGTTTGCTTTCATCGTATTCATCATGCAAGGGCAATATTTCCGTAATACATGTTTCAGGTTCGGTTTCAAACGACTTCCTGACCCTATCTTTCGACAAAAGTTTCACATCCTCAACTAACAAAACTTCCTCCCTACATTCCTCAGCAGCACTTTCCAGGTTCAGCGTATCAGTTTCTTTAGTCGCAAGTGCTTCTACCACCTCCGGAACAATTAAACGAACTTCTGTCAAAAACGGGATTATGTCTTCAGTGTAATCATTGCATTCAGCTCCATGTTCGGAGGATTTCGACATACTTTCACTTTCATCATCATTCCGCCCGACAACGCTATGCGCAATGGAGCTCTTTATCTCTCCTTGAACCTCCGAAGGATCACGTCCACTTTCATCACATTTATACTCTAAGGCCAAAATATCAGACGCACATGTATCAGATTCGGTTTCAAACGCCTTGCTGACCGCCTCTTTCGACAATACTTCCGTATCCTCAACTAACACCATTTCCACTACACCTTCCTTAGCTGAACGTTCCAGGTTCAGCCTATCAGTTTCTTCCGGCACAAGTGTTTCTACACCTTCCCTAGCAATTAAATATGCTTCTGTCACAGACGTTTCTCCCCCTGAAGTGTAAACAGTGTATTCAGCTCCATGTTCGACGGATTTCGACAAACTTTTCCTTCTATCATATTCATCCTGCAAGGGCAAGTTTTCAGGAATACATGTATCACATTCGGGTTCAAACGACTTGCTGAACGTATCTTTCGAAAATACTTCCGTGTCCTCAACAAACACCCCTTCCACTACGCCTTCATCGGCGGCCGTTTCCAGTTTCAACGAACCTGTTCCGTCAGGCGCAAGTGCTTCTACAATTTGAGCAGAAACCAAATAAACTTCTGTCACGGACGGTTCTCCTGCTACAGTGAAATCGCTGTATATAGCTCCATGTTCGGCAGATTTCGACTTAATTTCACTCTCGTCAATGTGCCGTTCAAGAACGCTTTGCGAAACGGAGGTTTCCATCTCTCCTACAAGCTCGGCAGGATAAAGTTTCATTTCATAACATTCATCCGCCAAAGCTATGATTTCAGTAATATTTTTATCAGATTCGGGTTCAAACGCTTTGCTGACCGTATCTGTGGACAATACTAGCGGACCTTCAAGTGAAACCACGTCCGCGAGAACTTCACCAGGCGCAGTTTCCAGGTTCAGAATGTCAGTTTGTTCCGGCGCGAGTGCTTCAACAATGTCAGCAGAAATTAAATAAGCTTCTGTCACAGACGCTTCTCCCTCTGCACTGTAATCAGTGTATTTAGCTCCATGTTCAGCGTATTTCAACACAATTTCACTTTCGTTAATCGGCTGCAAGTCAACGCTTTTCGCAATGGAGGCTTCATTCTCTCTTTCGACCCCCATATGATCACGTTTGCTTTCATCACACTCATCCGGCAAGGGCAAAATTTCACAAATACATGTATCAGACTCGAGTTCAAACGCCTTCCTGACCGTATCTTTCGACAATACTTCCGTGTCCTCAATTAACACCCCTTCCACTAAACCTTCCTCAATGACAATTTCCCGGTTCAACAAACCAGGTTCGTCAAGAGCATGTGTTTCTACAATTTCAGCAGATATTGAATACGCTTCTGCCACAGACGTTTCTCCCTCTGCAGTGTAATCACTGTATATAGCCCCATGTTCGGCGGATTCCGACTTAGTTGTACTTTCGTCAACGTACCGCTCGAGAACGCTTTGCGAAACGGAGGCTTCCATCTCACCCAGAAGCTCCGCAGGATAAAGTTCCTTTTCAAAACATTCGTCCGGCAAAGGTATGATTTCAGAAATATTTTTATCCGATTCGGGTTCAATCGCTTTTCTGACAGTATCTGTGGACAATACTGCCGTATCTTCAATTGAAACCACGTCCACTATAACTTCACTAGACGCAGTTTCCAGGTTCAGAATGTCAGTTTGTTCCGGCGCAAGTGCTTCAACAATGTCAGCAGCAATTAAATAAACTTCTGTTACAGACCCATCTCCCTCTGCAGCGTAATCAGTGAGCTTAACTCCATGTTCAGCGTATTTCGACATAATTTCACTTTCGTTAATGGGCCGCAAGTCAACGCTTTTCGGAATGGAGGCTTCTATCTCTCTTTCGCCCCCCAAACGATCACGTTTGCTTTCATCACATTCATCCTGCAAGGGCAAAATTTC
>Ga0123352_10003239_pt1 | contig 23414 bp, 17 predicted proteins | sample TergutLab28metaG_FD_89700 | JGI IMG/M metagenome (GOLD analysis project Ga0123352, IMG submission 89700) | Labiotermes labralis P1 segment gut microbial communities from Petit-Saut dam, French Guiana - Lab288 P1 | ecosystem: Host-associated > Arthropoda: Insects > Digestive system > Gut ...
ACTCCATGGTGCAGAGTCCTTCTTGAGAAGCTAACTGGTTTGCAGCTAGTCAAGAAATTCCCCGCATTTCACGGAACCCAAAGGTTCATTACCGCACTCACAAGCGTCCGCCACCTATCTCTACCCTGGGCCAGCCCAATCCAGTCCATATACCCACATTCCACCTCCTGGAGATCCATCCTAATATTATCCACCCATCTACGCCTAGGTCTCCCCAGTGGTCTCTTTCTTTCCGGTTTCCCCACCAAGAAACTATAAACCCCCCTCTCCTCCCCCATACGCGCCACATGCCCAGCCCATCTCATTCTTCTCGATTTTATCACCCGCACAATACTCGGTGAGGAGTACAGATTATTTAGCTCCTCGTTATGCAATCTCCTCCATTCCCCCGTTACCTCGTCCCTCCTCGGTCCAAATATTCTCCTCAACACCATATTCTCAAACACCCTCAGCTTCATACCCTCCCTCAATGTCAGCGACAAAGTTTCACACCCATACTGCCTTACTTACTGTTCCGAATTGTAATTCTGATCTTGTCGTTTTCCATCTGATATTAGGCAGCATGAAGTGTGTGTTATTGTAGGCATGTGTACTGCGAGGAACAAAGAAGCAAAGTAACACTGCAAAACAGTCAAACTGTGTATATGTGTTAGTGAGTGCAAAACAAATTAAACGAAAACAATAAAATGACTCGGTTTCGAGTTATTCATTTTAATGACACTCTGTAAGTTACTGTTATAAGTTTTCCTCAAGCGTCAAAAGATCTACGTGCTTTTAACATGTGATGCGTGGTAAGCGCGTAAATTGCGTTTGTGTATTCAATTAGGTACTTTAATTACAGAGAGAATTACTGCGGATGCTGTCGCATAGCTCGTAACATTTACTTCGAGCTAAAATAATCCATCCTTACAGAGAATACGTACATGTGGAGGACTGATCCTGCTTAAGAGTACCTTCAGAGCCGCCAAGGCGAAGCGTGCTTGGAAAGCTGAAGAACAATATTTATACAAAGCAAGGATTTTCAGCAGATGTAGTGCAAACACTTGAAGCACAGCCCGGATTGTAAGAACGGTGAACATACAAGGCATAATCATATTAAAATTATTATATTTAAAGGGGACGTTAGGGAACTTCTCTGCTTCAACCCAACGATGAGCAAATAGTGTTTCTCTTATTCCAATCATTGAATTAACATTTTATAATCTGAATAATCCTTTTACCCTCATAAGCAGAACGTTAACCATAATTTACATGAAGAGCAAAAGAATTTCGTCGATGTTAGTGATGCTGATTGATGTCTATTGAAAATGAATTTAGTAACAACACTGAACTTCACATGTTGGTAAGTCTTGGTAATCCGAAGGAAATTTAGAAACCTTGGCGCGTGCATTAATATATGCCAACCTGCCGTGTGACAGATTTTCAAAATATTCACGCTCTACTCCACGGCCTCTTTCGTTGGTCATTTAATTATTCGTAGAGAAATTTGAGGTCAAATTCATCAATCGGAATGCTGCCATCCGTTTGTCAATGATATAATATATGTTTGATGCTCAACTTTTTCCACGTTCTCTCCTATTACCTCACAGAGAACGCTCATCTGCTTAATAAAGACAGTTTCTTCTGCGCCAGCGCGTACTTCGCAGAGAATTCATTCCGTCTTAGCTTGTATGGTAACCACGGCAACCTGGACGTGAGTTCAACAGTAACCATGGCAGCCAAGGTATAACTCACTCACTCCGGAAAATGCATTTTGTGAAGCAGACATTCTAAATAAATTCGGAATGCGGACTATATAGAGAGAGGATCTAGTGGTTGGGTGTTGTACACAGGTTAACGAAATTTCTAGTTACATAAAAGAATGGAACTTTTGTCCGCCTGAACAGCCATTATTTTCCGAAGTAGGACTCTTATCCACTTAGTGTGTTAAGAAAAAAAACTTCATGTATGTGTTAATTATGATTCTAAGAGATCTGAAAAAAATCCTGTAGCAGGACTGCCAAATTTGTGGCACGTGTGTCCAAAGCTGCATGCGGGAAGATTTCTTTGGCACACGGCATTCACCTCTATCCCAATTTCTTTTTAATTTTGTTTGCTCGACCGCCACCTATTTATTGTGAAGAACATGTATATGTATATATATATATATATATATATATATATTCACACAGACATATCTGACTGCGTAGAGACTTCATATAAATTACCGTTGTTACCGCATAAAAGTGCGAATGAAATATTTTTAAACAAATCGGGAACGTTGCGAAATGCTAACTAGATGTTTGTCACTGACATGCCGGCCTGGCGGTGTCTGGATGAATACTTGACTTTGGACAGAATGTTTGACAATTTCTTTTTAAACAGGAAGTGACAGCAGGCCCAGTTACTTCCACATTGTCTTCCTTATCGCATTCCTAGAGGAAGTCTTTAGTTAGAAACATAATAATTATTCTAAGTGTTAATCATAAAATATAATAATATGTATTGATATTAATAATGTTATAATTACTAATAATTGTGGAAGACTCCAAGGCCTTATATGGCTCTTCAGAATTCACATTGGCAGCGAAAAAATTTCTTCGAAATGTATAGACTATTTCGGCATGCGCCTCATAGGGGTTCCCAAGCCCTCTCCTATGGAAATTTGTGCAGTTTGTTTGTTGAAGATGTTCCCTTCATGTTTTCATACCCTACGTCAAAACCCGCAGCGATGATTAACTCGCCAATAACAAATGAAACCGTGGATTGTGCAATTGTGCGGGCACCAAGCAGAACCATGACGGAGCGAAATGTTGACGTTTTTCATCCTGGACATAACAACACTAATGCAATTGTGAAGGCAAGCACTCAAACAAATTGTGTTTTTCAAACATTGTCCTTACACACGAAGCTTGTTACGCGGACTTGCAAATTGCACTTCATGCTTCCAGAACTGGCACTGTTGTCTGATACTGCTGATTACAATAACGCGCGAACAAATTGTCCCACCACCACCCTGACGTATATCAGAAACCGATTGATTCATTGTTTCATCTGTGCTTCTGTCAGCAGCTCATAATATGCAACGTTGAATGATAGGCTCATTTTTTAAGAGTGACTTTAGAAGCATGTGGAAGGAAGCAAATTCGCCAGTCTGAGGTAACGTCTGGATATTTACTTGGAAGGAATACAGAAAACCACGGTAAAGTCAAGAAATTGTGCTAACCACGACTGGCGATGACACCACAAATGTGACTATTTGTCTGTTATACCCTCATTTGTTTAACACAGACTTTTGAAAATTCCTGCGGTCTAGGTTGAGGCGCTGTTTAGACTAGTTAATAAATACTGACGTCTCAGAAGTACCTGCTGCGTTCATTGTCGGGGGTATATGAAGAGCAAAAGACTGCTTTGTAAGGTCTGTATACATGTACCGCACTGTACGTCGTCACATGCCAGACGACATGACTGTTTTAGGAATCTTACATTTTCAGAAAATGTATTAAATTGCGTTGGCTGGCTTACACACATGACTTGGATATCCCATGCCTTCCAAGTGCGTCTAAGTTATACTATGGTATTATAAGCCCGGGTTTCAACATTAATAATATGATTTCTCGAAGCTGGACCGATCCTCAACCTCTCATCCTTGTCGCTTAAGCTCCCAATTTCCATTTTAATACCAACGTCCAACTTACTTCTCTGCATTTAAAGCGTACATTCCAAACAGGTTATTTGAACAATATTCTGTACGTTCCCATTATATGACCATTCCAACTACACACCTAGCAGACTTTAGATCCGTTGACTCGCTTCCCTAATAATACCAGGCGACATGAATCGTGAAATTTATTTGCATCGAATAGGCTGTATCACCGAATTTAACATTCATATGCCCATGCATCGCTAATATATTCTCAGAGTGCAACCAACAAGATGCAATATTTCTCTATTTATTTATTTCTGTAAGACCCTCTACATATTTCAGACGGTTTTGCCGTCCATTATCAGGAGCTCAAAACTGCACATACAGCGTCAGACATTTGTCAGACCAATACCTGACTCTGTATGTGCAGTTTTGAGCTCCTAATGATGGACGGAGAAACCGTCTGAAACGTGTAGATCGTCTTACAGAAATAAATAAATTTAGAAAAGTTGCATCTTGTTGGTTGCACTCTGAGACTGTGTCACTGAATTACTCCAGCCTTCCTAGCTACAAATATTATCCTGGTAAATTTGTTTTAATTTAGCTCTTTGTAAAATAAACAATTTACTGGTGTAAAAAATATGTTTGATTAAACATTCGTTATTTTGCCAATGACATGGATTAATATAAGCAACGAACGTTGTAAAGATGTCGGTGATTCTGTACACTTGTGTGACGAAGTCGCACTGTGCTAGACACTGCCCACTGACGAGTGACTACTAAGGTACTGTAACATGTTGATGACACAGGAGAAGTTACGCATGTCTGAATAAGATGGGAATAGTCAGCCGTTCTTTAGAAGATTTAAACAAAGTACTGTGGTTACAAGACCGTTTACAGAACTTCATTTGAACTTGTCCTGATCTCGACATTGACCAGTCACTGGTCGATCGTCTGTTTCGAATTAGTTAGAAGGCGGTTTGGTTTGTAGGAAGACAGGTCACCATGACCAAACGTTTTCAGTATTTCACTCAGTAACATAAATTAAGAATCACAACTTTATGTATCAATGCAAATGCATAATTCCTATGAGCCCTTGATAGGGAAAATGTTGTAAATCATGCTTTCTTCATATGGAGAGTGTAAAAACATTGCCTATAAAAACAATGGCATTGTCATCGACCTAATTTGACATAATAACTCTATCTTATATAAATCTGCCTCTTCAGATTCGTGAGTCCTGTAATACCATACAATCACGTGTCTGATTTTTCTTGAAACAAAAATTTGCACAACTTTTTTCTTCAACGTTTCAAATACGTGGATGCTATATGACATATTTGTTAACTGCAGTTGGGTTGACACCCGGTGGCGGTAATACAGTACACATTTACACAAGAACAATACCCAGAACATATATAAAAATAAGAATACATGAAAGTAAAATTAAGAATACATAACATAACGATAAGAATATAATATTTTCAGTTAGACAACCAACATTAATTGACCAGTCTATCAGCTTGTGAATAAAAAGTACGAAATTAATCTTTCGGAAATGGCAATTCATCTTATCACAGAATTGCACAGTTCTTAGAAGTCCAACATTTTACGTTGTTCAGAGAATTCTTCTGAGAACTGACACCGTGCACGCTGATATGATTGCATGGTGTTTGAGAGGCACCTGCTGTTTCCACTAGCGACGCCGTATAATCTGGTAGAAGTTATAACAGTAATAAAGAGCGTGTGTTTTATGTGCTTCCTGTTGGAGAATTTTCCTCAAAATAATATGGACCTTACACTTTCTAGTCCTTACACTTTCAGCAAAACCATTTACTTGCGTTTCATGTCATGTTGGAGACAACAGTTCCTCTGAAACCTGGGTATATTTCTACCACACTACACGCTACCACACTGTTCATAATATCCGCGTAAGAAAGTTTGTGTGCTTTTTAAAACCACCTACAATGGGGTTAGTAAAAAATTTATGTTTCGAAAGCAATGGAAAGCATCCTTCATTAGCCCGTAACGTCCAAAATATTCTTACTGTTGTACGGGGAGCAGAAAACAAAAAATATGGCATTTAATTTAACTAATTAAAAATTGTGTTTTACCTCAGGACCCGTTTCTACATGGGACAAATGGTTTCATGTGCACAGGTTTATGCTGTCCCTCGTGCGAGCGTGTGGGTTTGTTTGTTTGTTTGTTTGTATTTGTGACATTAAATTTAAATTATACGAGGTCATTAACGGGTCTATATTTTCTAACCAAAGATGTGTCCTATGTCGGGTTATGTGTTAAGTAGAGGATATCAGTGTTATCTGGTGATGGGAATAGTGTACATCTGCCTCAAATTAAGCGAACTAGAAGTTTAATGATCGGCAGCGAGCATGATAGAGTAGGTTATGTTGTGTACTGTGCCTTGGTACACAAAGCGCCATTTGCTGCAGGGGGGGTGAGAGGGGCGCAACAGGATGGGGATTGAATAAAAGCTGTATGGTTTCCTGTGCACAGCTCTTTGTTAAAATATGCATGACTATAAAAACAAAATTGTAGTAGCGAATTACGTAACTAACCCCTTTCATGTTTCGACGAGTGTATATGTGATAGGTGGAAACTATACTTCGAATTGGCCAAATTCGCTTTACTAAAAATGATTGCGTTTTTAATTGCGTTTGGTGAGTTTGGTACTTTTCCAATGTCGGTAAAATTCGAGGCAGCTGATAGCAGACTTAATACTCTGCGATGGAAGAAGGCCGACAACACAACAATACTCCCTTCTTGCTATTTCATCTTTCACATCCAACAGTCGAGGAAAATCATAAGAAACCAGTGAAATGAAGTTACATGATATGTGCTTTCATTGGTGTAAACAGTTGTTACGTCTGGCGTTTTACGGTAGACAAATGAATTCAGCATTTCAAACTCAGTTTCATTAACTAGACGGCTTGAGTCGTGTTTCATTTTAGGGCTTTCTTTACACCGTTTGTGTTGTTTAGAGTCAAATTTTATGATCGCTGCGAATAACGAGTTGACAGGGATATGGAAGGAAGCACGGTGCTGTAGTGCTAAGGTACAAACCTAGAATTTCTCGACCGACTGAGGCAAAAAAATATCCCCAGTCTCTGTCACTGGTAGCTTGCTGGTATTTGGACTGGACATGCAGTGTGCAAATAATGTCATAGTGACTGCTGGAGATAGCTGTAAAACATAATGTCCGTTTTTGCCAAGTGCGCACCAGGGCGGAATTGTCAGGCGCCCCTATCATTAAGTCGGTCCGACCCATAACGCATAATTTCGATTCACGGCTGTCAAGTCTGGAAAATTAACTCTACTTTTTATAGTTATCATTCCCTCCACTACGTACTCCAGTATAATAAAGAGCAACTGTAAGGGTTTTCAATATGTCAGTATTCGGATTTTGACAGAAATGATCAATAATCTAAAATCTGTACTCCGTGGCAAGATACGCGGAATTTACCAATTTGTTCTTTGCATTCGGAATGCCGTACGTTTAACCGTACGTACGCAAAATTTAATTCAATTCCTGCCGATAAGAATGGTAGGGATTTGCCTAAACCGGTCTTCTCTGAACTCGTCAATGCTCGACGGCATTGAGCATGCATCTCTTATAGGGGATTTCACCCAAATCGTACATTAAATGCGGAAAGTACGGATATGTAGTCATGCACAGATTTTAGCAAATAATGACTTTCACTGCTGCCTGTAAATTTTCACGAACCTCGAAGTCATTCAATATGGCATCGTGGACATCTCATATGTCACATTTAATCGTATGAAATATGTAGAGAGTAGAGTAAGGCAAACTTTTCTTAACGCTCTTAAGTAGTATGGCTTGCACCGTACCGATCGTCACGGGACTGATAATTATTCAGTGGTATTAATTGCGAATCTCCTGTGCCGAATTTCACCAATATAGTAAAGAAATATGGAAAATGTGGGTCTAAATTAATTTACGCCCTTAAGTAAGCTATTACTGTCGCTGAGCCTGTTTTTCCACGAAACTCGCGTTTCCTCGACAAATTTTATTTTTACGACTCTACACCGAGATTTATAAAAATCTGACAAACAGTTTAGTCGCTGATATTATGTCAGAGAAGGACAGACGGACGGGCGGAACGCCGCGATCTCACCTTCAGATGTTCTTTATACACTTCATCAAGAAATCCTGAATCCTGTAGTGAGATTAGCCGGCATTCTGGAAACTAAAATATGAAACAGAAGTATTAAACATTTATTTAACTGCGACGTTTGATCGCAACGAGTCAGTATGAAAGTAAAGGTAAATGTGTAATTGTGCCTGTACATACCGTGAAGGCATAGAAGGGGATCGGACGTTTAACTCCATCCATTTGTAACTTCGACTTTAGATGGAGGTGAGTGATCAGCCACACATCTCGGCTGCTTTACTCTAAGGGTAAAGCCCTGGTACCGATTGAATTAAAAGACGGTTGGACCTCACAGCCTGTCGAGATATCTTTCAGCCGAGAACGATCTCATTTACGTGCATACGATACGAGTACCTGTGCTTTGAGGAAAATGTCATTACATGAACTGCGGAGTGAAAATAAAGAATCCTTAAATATATTCGCACAGCTTTAGCTGCCTGGATAACCTTGTGATTGCTTTACTCTGCTTAAACACTGCATGTTGAATGCTTGTCTCCTTTGCTTCGCATGGAGCAAACCGAACTCCCAGGTTTAAATCGTGCAAAAGCAAAAGTCGAACGAATATTTCAGTGAGTGCTCAAGTGATTGTGAATCTCTCTTGAGAGTAAAACAAAGTAAATAAGCCACCGTATAATATATCCGATTGGTGGATAAAGGAGATTCCTGTGCATTCTTTCCAATTTTAGTTGTAATCTTGCCGTTGCTTTTATTGTCATTCCCATCATGCCTGATACATTCACACAAGACTTGCCGCACAGTTGACCAAGACACACACATAATCCCACACGCATACACACACGCACACACACGTATATATGTGTGTGTGTGTGTGTATCTGCTACATTAAACAATGTTTAGGCGTTATGGACGCTTGATCAACATAGTAACTTCAATTTCAGCATGTCAGTTTTTATTTCCTTTTGTCATTTTCAGTCGGAGATCATGAACATCACAGAATTTTACGACAACTGTCAGCAAACTTTCATGTAATAAGACACAGCGTTACGTTTGATTTACATGTTCTGGACAGGAAGCCACGCGATAATAAGTTCTTTGTTTCAATCCTGTAAGCTCCTGATGTGGTTGTCGGCTTATTTCAGCACATACACAAACAGCGATCTGTCACCCCACCAGAAGTGTTTGCAGAATGATTTTAGGTTACTAACGACGTGTTTCAGCGATGTACATTATATAGCGTTGGTGCGATCGGATAGCTCTTGGAAAGCATCTGAAAAGGGACCGCACACCTTTTCAGAGCTTTACAATCCTGAAATTGGTCTAGAAACACCAAAGGAAATCAGACCAGTCTCGAACTGCGTACATATTGACTAAGTTTAAAACGGTAGCTGACGGCTGTAAAAACCTTTCGCTTTTCTGAAATAGGCTAAGAACAAATATATTATAGCCTATGTACTGAACGGCGGAGAAAATTAGTTACATAAGCGAAATCCGTCAGAAGTCTTGTGTGCTTTGCTTTCGTCTAAGAACGAATGGTTGTGCTTGTAGCGCTGCGCATAAGGAAGAATAGTTCTCATTCTCATGTAAGAAATGTCAAGAAAAAGGCACATAAATTTTAAGGGAACACACTGTATAAAGAGCGAAGATCAATGGCTTAACTCGAAATGGGTTTCGATTTCTTCTGTAGCTCACTGCTGAAGAGCGGGGTGGGATCCATTTCGTTTCAGGATGAAGATCACATTCAGCCCTACATCGTGCGTCATTTGTCCTAGAATTACTGCCGCTAAAACGGAATGCAATCTCCTTCTTTGTTTACGTTGGAGTGCGCCATTACACGCCCAGGCTGCGATACAAATGAGAGCGTTTTGAATGGTATGTATCATGCTCGTTTCACCTTTGTTCTGCTCCTACGGAAGGATGCGTACATAACGATACATTTCAACTACTGGGCGTTCTTTTACGATGCAGAGATCATGTCCGTCTGCCTGTGAAGTTTTGTAGGCGATTAAATATCTTGTCGGATTTTCATGAAATATGACATTACAGTTTTGTACAAAGTTTTGTCGAGAAAACACGAATTTCGTGAAAATTGGAATAGTGACAGCCATAGTTTACTTCGGGATAGAAAAGAATTTCTATCCTATTTTCCACATTTCTTGTCTGATTTTGATTAAATTCGGTGTAGGTATTCTTATTTAATGCACTTAAGCATTTGTGAGTGTCTTTACGATGGGTTGAGTGCAAACCAGACTTAAGGGCATAAATGAAATTTGGCTCGTATCTTTTTCATTTCTTGTCAGATCTGTATAGCTTTCGGAACTGGAGATGTCCACGAAAATTTATTCGAAGCTAATCAGTTTCATGAAAATCAGTGCATAGGAAGCCGTACTATACTGATTGATATAAATGAATTACGTTATTTCAAAATCAATTATCCGTTTTTAGATGAAATTCTTTACAATAGATCGGCGTAAACGGTATAAAGCAGTGGTTCCCAAATTGTGCTTGGTGGATTCCAAGGGACCCGCGACCAGTTACCAGGTGATAGGTGGGTGCATTTCTGAAATGGCTACTTTGGCTTTTTTATGTTTTGCTGACCGTGCATCTCAGTATAAACTTAGCAATTGAGTAACTTAATGCACAAATTCTGTTTTATAATAGATTTATTATATTCCTCTGCATGTTTCGAGCACTATTGTGCTCGAAACATGCAGAGGAATATGATAAACCTATCATAAAACAAGAATTTGTGCATTAAGTTGGTCTATTGTTAAGGCTACTTTGATGTTTCATTGTTTTTAATTAAAGGAATAACTGTTTGTGAAAACTTATGGCTGAATTTCTATAATTATCTATATGATTATTTTGTTTCACCTTTCAATATCGAATTAAAAAACCCCTCGTACCCACGAAGCGAACGACACTCAGTTTAATTAAGGTCAAATCATGCAATGTACTCTAACGTAAGCTACTTGTATTTGTAGCTATCTGAAGTCAGTCCTGAGAGAGAAATTTTTAACTTTGGGTACCTGTCATCAAGACATCCTTGTGGCGTATTTACGTGAACAAGGATGTTATAATTCTTAGTTATTTTTCGTAGTCAAAAAGGGGCCGGCGAACAAAACGTTTAGGAAATACTGCTGAACAGCATTTGTTAGCTTCGTGAAAATCGGTCTAGGGAGGACCATACTTCTCTTATTGGCGGAAATTAAATTAACATTTACTCACGTACCATATAATATAATAACATTTTGAAAACAAAGAATGCAATGGCAAAGTCTTGTGCTAAGTCACGGATTACATGATTTTTAATCTTGCTTTTTATTACAGCGTGACTTATGTAAAATTTATACGCACGACAGACAAACCCCGAGAGTATCCTAATGCTCTCACTGTCTCGGGATTTGGTGCACGTCAAATCCTGTTTGGGATGGGGACTCAAGAATATAACAATGTCACCACTTTTTCTCACTACCAATTCCGGACATCTCAGTAAAATTAATTTTTATTAAACCAAGTATTTACGATGACTTATGTGGCGGAATCCAAAGTTATACAGAGTGGGCCAAAAGTAGGTATACAGGTATACAGTATATCGGTATACTATATAATGTATACCTACTTTTGGCCCACTTTATATGACGGAAGCCTATAGCACAAGAACGTTAAAAAATATATTCTGCGCACAGCAACAATTCTAGCACATTCTCTGTCTTATTGTTTCAGAGCTTCAGTCCGTAATTTACGACTTCTGATGTCGAATCTAAACAGCGTAAAATTTGCGGAACTGGTGACGTAATCATCCTGTGGTCGGAACAGCAACACATTCCTTCCCGGAAACGCATTATCTAGCATAACGCGTGCTTATTATGGGTTTCTGCAACTTTCACTGTAATTTATTTTTGCTCCGATCAGGTTGAGATTTACGTGTATTTCGCTTGCGCTTGTTTCGAATCTAAGCTGCGAAGCCGGGCTAACCTGAAAGAAATTTTGTAACTTTCCTCGCTTGTCCAAGCAAATGCTGGGATATTAAGCCGTGCCTGTTTCTATCCAAGTCCTTTATTTACCGATAATCCTATCAGTGACACTAAGTTGCTTGTGATAACAATAAATTACTCAAAGAAGTTAGACACTGGCTGCAGCAGGCGCGCACCCAGCATTTTTCGCTGGGTGAAGGGGAGGCTGACGACGGGGCTATATATAATTTATGTTTGATTTTGAAAATTATATTATAAAAATCATGACATTATATTATAACAATTATGTCGTAAGTATAACGGTAACATAACATTGTCTTTGCATTTGTATCCATACAAATATAACTATATATTTTGTGAATGACTCATCTAATTTAAATCAAAATATTTAGTTTCTTGTTTTTTTTTAATTTTGTCTGAAATATCCTAAGTTTTCTTTTTATTTTTCAAAATTCGATGCGAATCCAAGACACAAACCGTCTTATGAAGTCCACAGTAAATCATCAAATTGAACTTCCATCAAATTTCACGTGGAAGATAATCAAGCATTTACTTGTAGTACAACAAAATAATCAGTACCTAATGGTAGCTGTAGAATGCACTGTGCTTGTTAAAACATGAGAATTTATGTACGTTACTTAAGAACATATGATACTATTAGACACAATTAAGACACAGCAAACACAACATTCGTGAAATTTTGATTTTAATGTCTGGTTATACGGAACAGAGCAGTGGAAGTTTTCTTTTGTACTGGAACAGACCTACGAATATTTTGACCACTTTCGGTTGCCTCTTCTTGGTAAGTCTCGAATCGGAATTTCTGTGAAGTATTTGTTTTTTACTAGACAGTTCAACGGAATGACTTAGAACTTTTAGAAGTGCTCGGAAAACAATGAAATGGACCTTCAAACTGGCCTCTTATTTAGCTCTCTAGTGGTTACTCTCCGGCGAGGCACAGACGTGAGTGCTGTTCTACAAACAGTATACATTTTTAATACTTAGTTTTGTGAGAAAATGAAAGTAATGTAAGTCCTATCCAGGTAAAGTAATATAAACCTCAGCACCAAACCCTTCTGTAAACTGCAAGCTCCAAACACTGCCCAGGACGGGGCGATTTTAAATTTATAATGCTCTGTATGCACTCACATCCGTGCGATGCACCGAGAGAGGCAGCATGTGAAGAATTAATCCCCGTACAATGCACGGAGGCCGGCATTGAAAGATTAAAATACGTCATACTAAGCATATCACATTTATAATGGCAGAATTTAACTCTGAATTTACGATGCTAGTATTGCATTAAGCCTTTAAAAATTGATGCTAATTGAAGTACGCTTGGGTAACAAACTTTGGTTCCTACCTGACAAGAAACGCAGTCCTTCTTCGTTGTAAGAAGAAATAAGATTCTGTTACTGTTGTTCACGGAAATGACTGCTCTTAATTGTTAAGTCCTAGGAAAAACGCAGATACAGGGTTACCTAATACTGTAGCGTGTGGAAGAAGATTTTACCACTGAGATTTGCTAATGTATGCAGGTCTAATTAATGACGCGTCCTCCGGTCGTTGTTACAGTTTTCAGAACTTGTTATATATAAACACATCACACATTATCTGAGACGGAAGGGAACAATTAAACATTAGTGACGTTTCTGAATTGTATACTGGAGGCCTATCGACATATCTTAGTAGAACCATAGTCTATCCTGAGTGAGATTTCTCATTGTTTTCCTCAATAGCTGCAAAAAATTGTGACAGTAAATTAAGCGAAGCTGCGTTTCCTCATCTTTTGAAATGTTTTTATTCATTAACACCAATCAATTCCGTGTTATAAATCTGAGTTTTTCACAGCAGCATATATAAATAAAGTACAAATATATGTTATATATCGATTGGAAAGTCGTAGTCCAGCTCACACTTGGAGCACACTGTACCTCAGTGCGATATTTGCAACACCCTTGGAAAAATTGTGTTGCTTATTCATATGTATCGTAGGGGAATTTTAATCACTTTGCCTAATAAAGAGAACTTCTTACATTTTAAAGCCTATCGGTTACTTTACGTACCAACAGGTTTTATATCCATAAACTCTAAAACGGTTCTTACTTTTGCGTGTATGTGTTTTGTAGGAATCTCAGAAGGAACAACGACTCTTCCTTATACAACACTAAGAGACTGGTTCGTATAACCGAAGTGGAGGATGTTCACTGCGCGGTGCGCACTGAATACTTATATAAAACAGATAAGTTTCGTCTTTAAACGGTTAACGTAGAACTGAGTAGAAGGAGTCAATGTGAAACAGTTCACGTCTTTCGCTGTATGACGGGTAATCCCCGTCACAGCGGGACTCGCTGGACTGAATGCTGTAGAGCGCACGGTGTCATCTGTCAAAAAACAGCAGTGTAGCTCTGTTCTGGTTTGTGGATTCTACGAAAGGGTAATGTTTTTAGGCTATACGTCTTGTAAAAAATGTTGAACTCAAACTTTTCAAAATAAATTTAATTATTCTCCTATCTTTGTCGTATTGGTTTTACGAGTAAATCAAGTTTTCTGGCGAAATGACATGTTGAGCCTATGCATCCATTAGTGTGAGATATGGCGCTAGGTGATTGTGTGTTTGTTCTCAGGCGTTTCGAGACAACGTAGTAATCTAATCTGCAAGGGTCAAAATGTTTATCGTTCTTCTTGGACATTTCTACCCTTCAAAATGACACACTGCGTTTCCTCGTAACATCGATGACCAGAGACAGTGACATGCTCTTATGAATAAGATAAAGACCTCGGAATTTACAAAAAGCAGGAAATTTTTTGCCTGTCGTAACAACTATAATCGAACCTGCTGTTTACATTGCTGGTTAATTTTAACGATCTTTCACCAAGTATAATTAAATCAAAGAACCAGAGTCTTTCTTGAAAGAAAGATAGTTCTCCAACTACTCAAAGAAGAAAATGGTTCATTATCGTACTCACAAGAGCTTGTAACTCGTTCCTATACTGAGCCAGAAGAATCCAGTACCAGCTCTCCCATACTACAAGAATCGACCAGAAAACAAGTCTACGAAGCGTCAACTCATTTGTACGCGTCTTTGTTTTTGGTTCGAAACAGAGCAGATTTAAGGGCACTGCTATCCTGCTAATTTAAAACATAATTCCAGCCAAAAATAAGGCCTCCTTCATATCGTGGGGTGAACTTTTATAACACGTTTTGATAAAGTCCGTGCCCTAAGTTGCCATCCATGATGTTACAAATGATATTTTCCTAGCGATCATCCTTAAATCTGTGACCTCAAAACTTCCGCCACAGCACTTCAAAAAATGATAATCGACCGTCGCCAGATCAAGGTTTATGTGGCGATGTTCCAATGATCTTTTTACGAAATAATAGCCATATAAATTTATTTTCTGACCACTTCTTCTTTTCCTAAGATAAATTTTGTTGTTAAAGCTTATTTCTTAACCAGTAACGATGATAAGCACAACGCATCACTGATTAACTCTAACACAAATTCAGTTAACATGAACGGATTGGAAATATTACGTGGACAATTTGATGTTTTGCGATCATAGACATGGTTATAGTACTTCATTTCTACCGTAACAATTGAACACCTTTGATTTTCTTATTCCAATTACAAACAACAAACATAACTTTCTTGTTGCATTGAGGTCTTCCTAAAAGCGTAAATTTGAGTCGTCTACGAAGGAACTTAGTTAGACCTAGTGTTAAACAGGACGTAATTTTGGGGGGCGTCTTCAAAGTAATCAGCTGTGTATTAATAATTCAGACTCGCAGCGTTTAAACGTGATTCCTTTTCCTCCTGCCCCTCCTCCTCCTCTTCCTCCTCCTCCTCGTCTTCTTCTACCCCAAGTATGAAAGGAGAGAGTAATCTTTTGAAAGCTTCACCTGTGTTTCGCTCTTCACGGCTGTTTATAACACCACAAATGTCAAAAACAATCTACTCTGTAATCGCCGAGGCGTAGGAGGGCAGGAAGTCGAATGACGAAACCACTTTAGTGTGGTTCGGCTGTTTGTCCTTGACCTGTGAATTCAGTGACAAACATAGAGGTCAAGGAAATTTATGCCACTCTAGGCAAATATCAGTAGTTCTTGGACGAAGAAAGTAATATTCACTTTTGACATTCAGAGGACCTGCATCATGATATATTCTTATAATAAAATCAACAAAATGGAATAATATCTCAAATTTATTTTTCGAATAGGACTCTACAAGTTTCGGAAAGTTTATCTCTCCATCATCAGGAGTCTAGCACTGTACACACAACAAAAGGTATATGTCATATGCTGACTGCTTGCTGGCGGAATCAGGATGGAACTGCAGTTCCATCCTGATCCTGCTAGCAAGCATTACTGCATCTCGTTGGTTTTATTATAAGAATAATATGCCCTTACTATGTGCCTTTAATTTGCGTCTATTGTTACGAGAAGTCTGATGTAGTGGTAATTCTCCAGTCTTTAATTCAGGAGATACACAGATCAAATCTCGAATGTATTGCAGATCACTTTGACTGAGGTTATTTATAGTTTCCTTCAACATCCCCAAGTCAATGGCGAGATGTGATACTGAATCTGAGTGTCTGAAGATTGGGACAGAACTTTTGCCCAAAGTTGTAAGATAATAATCTTCAGATATATTATAAAGGGGTCCGATTATTTGGCACTTAGGAAGTCTTAAAAACTGTATAATGGAGGAGAGTTTAATATAAAATTTTGGGCTTTTTTTTAAGCTCATGGTTCCGTCCATCTGGTTGGATATTTATTAACATGAAATTTTGACTGAAGTTCATAATTTACTTTAAGAAACTCGATATTGAGTTGCGGAAATTGGTTTTCTTGAACTTCAATAAAAGTTAGTAGACACAGTTCAGTGTCATTATTTCTGCATCTAGAACATAACACTGGATGAACTATGTTGGTGTAACACAGGCTTCGGCTGGCAAACACGACAATGTGTCCTTTCTGCATTATCAATGTAATCTGTCCAGACAAAACCCTAAAAAAAATTTCTATATTTTTGGCAAAGTAACCAAGCACGCGTACACACAATATCAAAACTAATGTAGTCAATAACATCATTAACTTTTAGTTCGTTCTTAGTTCGTCCTTTGAAACTTTTTCAGTTGGATGCCCGCCTCTTGTGTCCAAATAACACACGATTAAAAATTATGCTGTTTGCTCCGCCTTCATGAAAAGCTATATAAATGGCGAGCACTTGACAGCCTATATGTTACTGTTAACTCTGCCTTACATAATCACAATATGGCCACCCTTAAAATTTGCTGGGGCGGGGACGACACTAGAGCCACTGTTGAAGTTTTGTAACAAGCAGCATTTTGATCACAGTCCGTTCAAGTGTTCTGAATTTGAAACATGAAGAAAGACGACTGTAGAAACAGACAGGTAGACAGAAAGACAGGCAGGCAGGCAGACTGGCTGGCCCAATTCTGTGAGTCTTTTGATTGCACGTTGTGGAAAGAACATTTGCAACTAAATCGTCACTTAAACTGGGTGTGGCAATAACAAGACAGGCAAAGTAGCATAACGTAAAATTGAGGCATTTTCGCGTAACCATTGTTGCATTGGAAAAGCTATAAATTTTACTTATTGTGAGTGTGTGTTTGCAGCATTAGGTATCCAGCATGCAATGCGCATTCGCCATATTTTATTGCCATTTGCGGTCAGTTCAGCTCTACCATATTTTTCCACATTACTTCTCAATTGGCACGATTTCCTAAAAAAAAAAATATTGACACAAATTTTGCTTTGATTTTCTATGTAACTCGTCTGTAACATTTCCCATTTTAAGCAGAATTGAGCGAAATATGAGAAGTTTGTGCTGGTCTTCATGTGTAGTACCTGTTACTCTAGTCACACATTAAAGAAATTTTAATTTTCTCGAAATATTTTCGAGAAATGCCATAATATCTTTTTTCATGAAAATCCGTCCAGTGGGAACCGAGTTGTTCCATGCGGATGGACGAACGGACTGAGAACGAAACTAAGAGGGGGTTTTCGTAACTTTGCGAAGGCACCTACAAGAAACTGTGAATAAATGTATTCATTTCATGTTCTAGCTAATTGCTAGGCTTTGTGAAACAAAAATACAGTGGGGTCTAGTCAGAAGTTTTACATCATCTTTGCTGGATCAGTTAGGTATATGAGGGAGCGATCAAGGTCTCAATGGGACCCTCCGATACATTTATTTATATATCAGTTTGATTTCGTCTTAAAAAATGGTCTGTTCAGAATGTTTATATATAAGGAAGACATTAATATGCAAATTGTCTACATTAAAACCTTTAAAATCGTTCCAACATGTTTCGATCCTAAGATCATCTTCAGGGAGCTACACTGTTCCTTGCTAAAGTCACATTTTTAAAAAGAAAGGCACACATCCATAGTCAGGCGCATTCTCAGCAGCGTACGACTTACACAATACGACATGCTGCCACAGCACCAAGTTAATATAAGGAAATTAATCAGTGAGTGTTTTTAAAATGTGTCTTTAGCTAAGAACAGTGTAGCTCCCTGAAGATGATCTTAGGATCCAAACATGTTGGAGCGATTTGAAATGTTTTAATGTAAAAATTTTATGTATGTGCATTAGTTGGTGTGCTAATTAAATGACTCTACGAAATGCACGGTGCAACGTTAAAGATAAAGATGCAAATTGTCTTTATTCACTTGTAAAGATTAAATTGAAATGCTGTTTATTTAAAACCTTAAACTCTCGTAACGGCGAGTTCTTAAATGCCATGTTAGTTGCTGAATTGATATTAATTTGACTTTGGTGTTATGTGGGCTGTATTAAGTAACCTCGCACTAGAGACGAGCCGGTGGATACAGAATTAATCTTTAGACTACCACACATTTTTTTCAGGCCCTCGACTGACAAAAATAAAAGAAAAAAGTTTTCCATTGAGGTTAAACACGTTTACGACAGCTTTTCTTTGCAGATCTTTCGAAAATATTGAGGGTTAGTAGTACTTGCATATTGTTCCTGTGAACGCCTCTGGGAATAAAACGTCGATCTCAATATGCATCATTTATAACATGTCACACGATGCAGCTGCGGTTCGCAGGTACTGATTGGAGCTTAAAACACGTCTGCTTCGTATAACTTGGTGTAACAATACGTAGGACTACCGCTTCATGTGTGGGACGGACTGGCTTCCAAAATCGACTCAAAATCAGACTTTTGCGGAAATGTATCAGTTTATTTTGCATTTGCATCCGTACATATTCCGGAATTTTTCTTCAAAATCATCAATAAATTTCAATTTCACATCAGTCCAAATGCACTTTTAAATATCATCTTTCCAGTAACTTTAAAAATCCACAAATTTTAAAAATGGAGTTAACCGAAACAAGAATTTATTCTGAACCTTTCTGTCCATAAGGAGCCTTCTTTTAAAAGAATGCTTGTTAAAATGATTTTACAATATCGTTTACCGAAATAACGAAGGGTTGACGAACATGTATTTCTAAAAAGTAACAGTTCTCTGTCGAAATGGCCTACAGGTTATTGAAATAATTGCCTTATTGGGATAATGAGTTAATTTTACTTAAAAAATGCTATAGTATTTTGTTTATCGGTTTTAATGTTACTAAGGGACATCTTTTTAAGATCAGTCTTTTTAAGTTAGACATATGGTCGATTGTACTATTTTTTCTACAATGTGTCCCAATTTAATTGGGTAATTGCCTCTGCATAAAGCTTGTTTTAAATTTGTTTGTAACATGTCACTTCACGTCGATTTCTCGATGACAGCTAGCCCCATAGTTGTCGGTATGAGAACCTCCATGTCACATCACGGAGATTTGTCTTCATGGACTTTACGTCACTAGGCTTAGTGTACGTTATGAATTATTTATCATCATTATAATAATGCCGTAAAATAACAGTGCCATAATTTATGCGGCTAATCGTCGATCTGTCATTGCGGAGACACGGGTTTGATTCCACGCCATTCTGTGTGGAATCCGTGGTGGACAGTGTGTCACAGGGACAGGTTTTCGCGTGATTACTTCGGTTTTCCCTTGTCTGTTCACTCCATAAATTGTCTATTTGTGTCACCGACGCTTTGCAATTTCAGTAACGGACAACATCCTTAATTAGCCCACAAGTTTTATTCCTCACTGAAGATATTATTGCAAGCGGTAAAAAATTGTTATTACATTTATACTGATTGCTTACAGGAGCAATGTGGGCTAGAATTAATTTTTGATATTAATTTTCATAAATCGATTGACTTGCGTGTGTAACAATGTTGTGTTCCGTGGTGAAGTATTGTCCCTGAATTGGCTTCAAACTGCCAACAGGCTACCCTTCCATTTACAATAAATAAAATCTAACAGACTTCAAACCTGCAAAAGTAGAGAGTAGAAATACATATTTCGAAAAGTGAGCTTGTAAAAAAAATAAAATTATTTTAGAATAAAATCTCTTTATGAATATTCAATGGTTGTGAAAAAAGGGGGAAGTAACACTCTTGTTTAAAGCTGTCCACAAAGAAAACAAAAATGGTCAAAAATAGAGAGTAATTTTTAAGCCAATGATTGTTTTTCTCCAGATATCTGAGGCCAGCAAGAAAGTGCGCGTACTACAGCAGGACGATTCAGTGATGTCCAGCACATTGCGATCCATAAATCAGAACAATATATTCGTAATGTCCATTATTTCTTTGTTTCGAACGAGTACTAAAATTAAACCTAACCATATAATAAAAGACGATAAATTTCAGATACAACGAACTTTCTGTGTGATAAATTACAGGAAGTGGAAAGGATTCCAGATTTAGCACTGAAGCATGAATTAAAGTAACTTTGTAAAAAACTGTAATTCAGAGACTCTTCCGATAAAAAAAGACAACTTTATCGTCATATGTTGGCGAAGATAATATGTAAAACGTCATTTTCTGAGATATATGACAGTGAAAGTTTTTGTGCACCTTTCTACGCTCTCGCTTTCATGCAAAACTTTTCCCTTCTACCATAAAAAAAAGAAAAGAAAGACCACCGCCATTTGAGTTTTATGCATCAAGATACTTTGAACTCACCCTCCGTCCCAAATCCGAGCAGGACAAGAGAGATCAACATCCACAGGTGGCGCCAGAAGCTTTCCATTGTCAAACAAAACACTGGGTGATGCGGCCGGCCGTAAGACACAAGAAAGAGAGAAGAGATTTCCTTGTCTTTCTTTTTTAATCGCTATGTCTTCTCTTCTTCGCAGTGCGACTTTTATACGTCTCGTTTTGCAGAACTTAGAATCAGTTTATTCTGCATTATCTCTGCTATAAATAAAACTTTGTTCCTAGTCTATTGAAACAAGTCTTCAGCAGAAACCATAATCCCGAAACGCATTGAAACACACACTCGCAGTAATATAGTCAATGAAATTGGCATAAATCAAAACTCGAACGTCACATTTCACATTACTCTTTAGTTCATACGGGCGAGGAACATATATATATATTTTTTTGACAGGTAAGGATGCTGTACATCCGGCACGCGTCACTTGTCGAAGAGTCACTTAATAGAAGACAGTGCAGCCGACAACACGACAAGAGCTCCGAACAGCGGCAAGCACTTTACAGTGGAGTCGAGGGATCTACGCGTACACTCTTTCTCTCCCCACTCCTAAACACCCTCCCGTCAACCCCGCCCGACGAACATTCATGCGCATGCGTCAAGATTTGGACCACCACCAGCAGCAGCAGCCCTCTTTGCACGCCGCGGATGACGGATTCTAGTCTCTTGCTATATCCCTCTCTCTATCTTCAGTATTCTCGACGCTGTGTTTTCCTTCCATCTCTATCCTATTCACGTTTTACTTTTCACAGTGTCCACCTCAGTGTTTCCCTTTATCTTATTTTCACAGACAGCAGTGTATGTTTTATGTTCAATACGTATGCTGCCATCCGGTATCCTGTAATAACGCAATTTGAAGCAAATATAGAACACTCCTTGAAGTTGTAGCGCGGGTGTAAAAATTGCTTACACATTATCCCTGCTAATGCAACGGTCTTGGTGCACGTAACAGAAGCCAATAACGAAGCTCAGGTTCGAAATAGAAACTTCCGAATTGAAATTTCCACCGTTACTGCCACCGTCCAAGTACTGATGTCAAAAATTATTTCGAATTAATATAAAAACCACACTATTCCGTTCAAATATTTGTTTGTGTCACCATTTGGCTCTTCTGCCTGTTGAGATTTTGCTGTGTCCATGAATTCCGTTCGAGAGACATTAGTACTCCCGAGAAGAAAGACCGACTCGACCATTAGAAAACAATAAAAGGTAAAGGTAAAGTGTTCCCGTTACAGGCCCGGTGTGGCCCAGAGGATGGGTAGAGGTATAGCTCTACTATTCCATGACCTCGACACTAGAAGAGGGTGTGTGGTCAGCGGGACGCCCCGGCCGCACTTTACCCCAGGAAAGACCTGGTACCCATTGTACAGGAGGCTGGGTGGGCCCCAGACCCGGTCTTGATGGGCGGAAAATCTCGTCCCCACCAGGATTCTATCCCGGATCCTCCAGCCCCTAGTCAGTCGATTAGAAAACAATAAGATAAGTAAATTAAAAGGACAAGTTCGGGCTCTGTTCCTAAGGGTCTTTACATCATAGTGCCCTCTAAATATTGGGGTCCGATTACCCACCGATACGGCGTCATATACCAGAAGAACGGCGTCATCAGCAGTTGCATATATGTGGATGGTAAGTGGCTTCGTGTTCACGAAATTTAACTCCTGCACCACGTACCTGCCAACCAACTAGGTGTAATGAGTGTACGGAAAGTATCGAGGATAGTGAAATGTGTACATTCATTTTTAAAAGTTTATCTATTTTGGTGGCTGAGGAAACAAATATTGCATTATTGTCATACCGTCAACAAATCCCGATCTTGACTTTTACGTCTAGATTTTTCTGTGTCCACCTTTGCATCTTACATTCTTTCGTAGTGCATAAAACAATTAGTTTTCAATTGAGTAATGGGAAATTCGTGTGATGTCGCTCGCTTTTTAACGCCTGGCGATATTTTGCCATAAGGGGCAGTAGTATTTTTAACAGTTCTTTTATAATTAACTCCTTTGTGGTGTATCACATTAAAATTGATTAACCTATTCCACAAACCAACAAATTTTATTAGTCGTCTGAGGACGGTCAATAATGACCGGAACATGTAGCATGCGTTGACGAGAGTAATAAAATTTGTTGTGGTTGACGGTATATTTTTATCAATTTTTAAGTATACTCTACCATATAGTGCCCTGTAGTTTGTGTTTAATACAAACAATGGTGAATTCACATAATATATATTTCGCTATCTGGCCATATACCCATTGGTCATGGCCGGAATATACCTTCTCTCTTTTCATTAACAAGAATATATTCACAGTATTCTCACAATAATTGTACGGGCCGGGTAGCTCAGTCGGTGTAGCGATTGACTACGGGCTGGACGGTCCAGGATCGAATCCCGGTAGGGACGAGATTTTCCACCCTTCCAGACCGGCCCTGGAGCCCACCCAGCCTCCTGTAAAATGGGTACCGGTTCTTTCCCGGGGGTAAAGTGCGGCCGGGGCGTGCTGCTGACCACTCACCCCCTTCTAGTGCCGCGGTCATGGAAGAGTAGAGCTATACCT
>Ga0123352_10003241_pt1 | contig 23410 bp, 16 predicted proteins | sample TergutLab28metaG_FD_89700 | JGI IMG/M metagenome (GOLD analysis project Ga0123352, IMG submission 89700) | Labiotermes labralis P1 segment gut microbial communities from Petit-Saut dam, French Guiana - Lab288 P1 | ecosystem: Host-associated > Arthropoda: Insects > Digestive system > Gut ...
GAACAGAAATGTAGAAAACACAACTACAAAGATGAACTGCAGTAACTCCAAGGTCTCCTTCAGCATCATACATGTGAACCCATGTTTCTGGTGGTAATGGTACATTCTGGTAAAGAAGGAGTCCAAATCTTCTATGTGGTTCCAGCGAGCTGTAACATACAGGAGAGGACGCTGAAGTAAGAGACAGTAAATTCATCTAAAACACTGGTCACCGTGTACCAAACTACACAGCTTCACATTTCAGAATCTACCAAAGCCTACGCTCATAGGCAGAAGACTCTCAACACCCCCACTACTGGATATGATCCTGAGCCAGTTCCACCCAGGTAAATTTGCCTGAATGGGTACCCCTAAAACAGGCTGTGTTTATCTACTTCCAAACCCTTTCACTCATGTGCCACAGATACAGTTCCACAAAAATTCTTGCTGGTGCAATGACATCTGAGGTTTTCACAGTAGTAAATAAGATTATATTTATTTGGGATGTAACAGTCTAGTACAGGGCTACTCATGTTACACAGAAATGTTTGTTTGTTTGTCTTTGGCACGACAGCCCCCAGTGGGCCAGGGCCTCTTCATTCATGAGGTTTCTAGATCACACACAATGATGCACCACAGACGGTAGGACTCCTCTGGATGAGTGATTAGCTTGTTGCAGAGACCTCTACCTACACAGAAATGTACTACCTCCATATTCAACACAGATGTAATGCCAACCATCCATCTAACCACACAGCATCACATTTCAGAAAACCATACATTTTAATACTGTATTTTTTGGCAGCTCAACCAAGAACAGTGAATTTGCAAATATGGATGGATGATTAAAATCCACCTTCTTTACTACTTTTTAACAGGGTTCGCAAACAAACTGCTATACGCACTGGCTGTCTCCACATTTTACACTATGTCAAGCACAATATGCACGCCTGTATTTCATGTCACAATATCAGGTAATCTGTGCATGTCACAGAGCTCCCCATTATATAAATTTCTTAAATTATATGCTGCACCCCCCCCCTCCCAATTTTGATTTCTCAATCCTGAGCACTCTGTTGACGACGACTTTGATGGATGTAAGACACTAACTCTTCCAATTACACACACAAAAACAAACTAGTAATATCATAAACAAAGTGTAGAAATTTTACTGCACAGAATATGTAATCATTTAGCAACCTTCACAACCCTGAGTCATGCTCCTTCCAGAACCACACTTAAACATTTATACAGTGTCTTACACAAGGAAGGATGCTACTGTCACTAGCATTCTGACATCTACCTCCAGAATGAAAACAGAATGTTCTTCAAAAACACTAGTACTCACCTACCAAATAACATGGTGTCATAATCCAAAAGATGACAATATGAATTGTCACCATGGTACAAACCTCAAATCCCAAACCTTGCAACTACCCAAGTAGAAGGGCAACATCAAGCATATGTCAAAAATGACAACTTCTTAATGATAAATAAGCATGACAGTACCTCTGCTATTTTCAGGAACAACATGAATTATCACACCACTGTCCTGCGGTGTTTCGTCCGGCTCTCCCGACTCCACCCCATACGGCTGGAGTGGTTGGTAACTTGCTTCTAGTGTTGCAGACATTATGCTACAGAACAGAGAGACAAATCTACAACTGTATGCTAACATTTATTCCCAGAACATAGCCACTTGTTTTCATAAAGAACACCACAAATACTACACATGACATTACCTCAAAGTATTTTTAATATTTGTACACAATTCAAATATTATAGGTTAGATTAAGTGTGAATTAATCCTAGTGCTGAAGATACCTGAATACCCAGCTGCATACTTGCACCAGAAAAATACATACATTAGGTAAGAACAGGGGTATAGTTCTCATGACAAATGCACTGTAATTGTAAAAATGCACACAACACTTTAAAAAATTTTCAGCTCTTGCACGGAATAATGAAATGGGTTGTAAATGCAAGAACTGTATAATTACAATACCACTGGCACAACTAAACTTTCATATTCTTTAACACAGCTACATGTTTTGAACTTGCAAGGTCATCATCAGCCTAGCATGTTAAAAAGAATATAAAAATTGCAAATGCTAGAAATGAGTTATCATTTTACAAATTGTGTCTCATTTTCATGCGGTTTTATAAGTACATTAAATAGGATTAGAGAAATAAGACAAATAAAAGCCAAGAAAAACAGATAAAACTGAAGATAGCAATGTTTCAGTGTGGTCCATGCGGCAACCAGGTCATTCTGTTGTTATTCTACAGTGTGCGAGGGACCACATAGTACGTTCTTGGATGGACGAGTATGGTAGTAAGATTGGGCTCCTTCAGCCTTTGTACCTTACTCACACAGCAGCTTGCGGGGTTTTTATTGATTATTTTACTAAATGCTTCCTACAAATCATGTGTGCAACCAGCACTTTTCTTTGAGGGGGCTGACCCTGAGGCTATATAAAATTTATGTGTAGTTTTAAAAATTATGTTATAAAAATTAAGTCAAGTATAAATGCAACATAACACTGCTTGTAACTGCATTTATATACATACAAATAAAACTACAAGTTCCATGACTCACTCACCTAATTTACATCTAGAAGTCTTAACTTACTGTTGTTTTAATTACATCTAAGACCTTCAATGTTTTTCATTTTATTCTTCAAAGTTCTAATGTATTATTCATCAGCTCATATCAGTGGCTGATATTGGATGAAGGGCAAACTGCATAAAATGTTTGATATCACCTTGTCTACAAAATCTGTGTTTTTTTAGTTTTGATTTGGAGATGTTGCACCCAGCATCCCTCCTCTTCGGGAGCACCCCTGCTACAATTGAAAATTTTACAGAAGACTGAGGCTAAAGCTTTACTGTTTGTAAGAATAAGGTATACAAACCACATCGATAAAATGTAAGTGCACCACAAACTGACGAAACAAAGGAAGTCCAAAATAAACAGGACACTATATACTGCAAAACCAGTTACCAGATGAGGACTCTACTCTTGTGCAACATGATGTCATGCAGACATGTATTAGCACAGAATAGTGTCACTCTACTCCACGTCATATTCTAGACAAACGGAATCATCAGCACCCCTGTAAGAACTGTAAATCTCCCACATATCACGCATTTCAAGAGTCTATTGGCCACTTGAAAATTACACATCCTTTCGAAAGTAAAATTTATACACTTAGCATGAACCTGCATACAAAGCATTTGAAAATCTGAACACTCCACATAATGAAAGCAAAAGTGCATCATGATGTAATGCCAATTCTCGAACAATACATTGTTCATTTTTGTATGGTGTTAAGCATATATAATGGAATTAATGCAACATACAGCAAAGAGCGCGCAAGAAATATCCTTCTAAGCACTGTTACACCCAATTTGCGAGTTGGGATGAGGTAACAATCTCTAGCAAATTCAACCGACCTCAACATCTGCTTCACTTGAATTATTATCCCAAATTCAACGTTATTACAAATTAACCAATCTATGGCATAGGATATACACTAAGACAACTAAAACAATTAATATTCCATGAAATGAAAGTAATATTCCATGAGTCCAGAGTGTTCACAAATCCCTGGCGCCTGGTCCCCCGAAGGACAAAATTTTGCACAGTGGTACCTATGTTTGTGGGTTAAGTTGCAACTTTCTTCACGTAACCTTCCCGGGACCCAAAATTTTGAGGTGGCTCCTACATTTATGGAAAATCTGTGGATCCTTGCATCAGTCTTTTGTCGCTCACTGAACTAAATACGAGCACACGACGAACGCACTTAACAGCTGATCACAGTAAACAAAGCATTAAAGGCTTACTTTATAAGCTAAATTTCATTATATGTTGTATTACCAATAACATCACAACAGACCAACAAAACGCCTCTGCTTCATCATTTCACACAAACTTTAGTATGGCACTACGACTATTGTTCACAGACCTGCAAGTGTTAGTTTACGCACTTATCCCTACCAATCTATCCGAATGACTACGTTTTCCGTTATTTCAGAGCCATCTTATCCATGATCTGAAGCATGGATGAAAGATACACAGCTGTGCTAGTGACGTTAAAAACGGTTACGTAACGTGTAACTTTGGCACGGCATTATTACGGATCATACAGTTCAATGCATGCAGAATGGAAAGGATTTATATGCGATTTAGATTGATGCCATTCTTTTCGACGTCATATTCCCGTAGCCTTGCTTCCGTATGACGCCGATGTGAGAATCAACGATATCACCCAACTGTACCTACTATAGGGGAAATACACGAAGTAGAATGGACATGAATTACGTCCGAACACAGTTCATAACATTCGTATAGCAGTATTCCGAGTAATGACATCATGCAATTGGGTAGGTGGCTACGAGCGTTTTGACGGAACACAGTCGCTCATCTGTAAATGACATGTTGGAATGGGTGCATTACGTTCTACCAAAGCACTGATCATCCCTAACGGTTACTTGTATATGTGGTATATTTACCCAGGCTGTAAAAACGACAAGTATAAAACGTAAATAACCGAAATATGGATATTTAATGTTCGCAAAACTGACGTGCAAGTATTATAGTATGTCCTGTACTTGGACGGCCCCGTCATACACGTATAACGCAGTGTAACATTTACGCGCTATCCACGACGTGTCCCGCTGACTTCTACACATAATTCCTACATTGATCTATTCGGATATATTACAGGGCTAGTGGGATAGCATGAAGTCAACACAGCAATGGTGATTGAAGCATATGTATCTCTTAACTGTTTCATAAATACCTCTGCAATGTGGCATAACTACCATCAACTAACCACTACCCCCCCTTCCCTCTCGGGACTCCTTTACGCAGCGCACCACTGCCATCGTGGAAAAGTTCATTGTATATGACACTCAGAGTTAAACCACTGGCTTGTTTCATTTGTGATTCTCGCAGATTTGGCCTTTTACTTCTATGCATGCCTTGAGCTTTCAGAAAAAATATATGTGAAATATGATGGCAATTTTGCCTTGAAATACTGGAAATTTCTTCCAATGGTGTCTTGCAGTTCTCGCAATGAACGTGGGTTGTTAAAATAAACGCCATATTGCAGTGTTCCTCCAAACATGATAATCACAGATTCAAACGTGGAGATCTAAAGACTACAACTGTTTCAGCAATAATGTCATAATTTTGCAGAATGTAGTGTTACTTCTTCAAACAACACAGATCCTATGATTCTGTATGTACTCATTGTACACTGGACTTCTCAACATTTAGGTTAGACAGAGGGGAAATTATGAACAGCACACAGATATCTGAAACATCAGTCTCAGTTGTTCCAGCACTTACATGCATGAATAATAAATACATATTGCATCCACATAGTAAAGCATGGAAATCATTCTTCATACATTTCAAGGTCAACTTATTCAGTTGCTAATCAATTAACATCACCATTACCAAGTACATAACTACATACAACACTTGTAATAAAAAATACATCATATCAAATTTGCGTTTCTCAAAGGCAAGACCACAATTAGGCTTCTGAAATGCGACAACATATAGATAATACCACATCCCAAAACAGTAATCACCACAGCATGCTGGCAACACATCATTCTCTCTCAAACGCTCCAATCCTGTTTTCGTACTACATGAAAAGTCCATATTCATAAGTTCTAATTTGGCAGCTCTCTTCAGTCCATTTGCTGTTCGTGGAATACATTGGGAAGAAGTTTGCTAGTCATCCGACAAGTCTACACAACCCCCACAGCCAGCCAATACTTTCCCTAAACCTTTTATTGTACATAACAGGTGTGTATCCTGCATAGGGCACTGCTTACACTTGTTGGATTACCATTTCCTACCACATAATTCTCCTCTTCCACCACACACCTGGCTTCTCGTCTTTACACTTCCCTGGTCAGGCCTGCTCTCTATACCAGTGAGTTTCTGTCCTAGCCATGCTAACGATGGCAGCAGCTACCACTGCTCAGATAATCATCAATTGCTTCTCAATTCACAGCTGGATCCTCCAAGCACTCCATGTGACACTGTGCTGCACAAAGTGGTATTAGGATATATTCCCCCTTTTGCATGGGCTGAAGATTTTGAATGTTTCAGCCCGAAGTGCACTCAACGTTACCAGTTTACCCTAAACTGTATTAATTCCTTCCACCCAACTACTCATTTTCCTTTACTCCAGTCCAATATACACAACCTAACTTCATTTTATTCAATCAAATTTTAATCATTTGTATACAATAAATTAAAAACATTAAAACAATTAAAAATACTGATATCATACTGCAGTATCCTATTTACATTCTACAAAGTTTACAATTATGTATACTTATGTTTACATTCATTTTTTCATTTGGACTTTGATTCTTCCTACAGGTCATTTACTTACACCCACACATACAGCACATATACTGTAACACAATTGCAAAGTCCATTGTTGGAATTACATCTTTTTAATGCATAGAAGTTGATGAATTTGATGCTCTAGTAACAAGGAAAATCCCACACTTCGTTACATGATGAATGGTACATAGCTATCGCATGCCCAATGTGCAATTATACTATTACCATGCAACGGACCCTTAAAAAACTCCCTGAAGACGACACCTACATTTGCTTCTGCAGCCCAACCAAATCCATTTCTTAAAGTTCTCAAAGCTCTCTCCCCCCCCCCCTCCAGCATTAACCTTGAGGCATACATACAACCCTTCTGCAATTCCCTAGTTAAGTCACAGTGTATGCAAACCCCCCCCACCAAAAAAAAATCGCCACTGTACATGTTAGTTATTAATATTTTGTATCATGAAAAAATATGAATACAACTGCAAATAAACAGCTCTTCCAAAAATTATCCAAGGAAGCCCGGTATGTTAACACCACAAATGACTGGAATACGAACCACGATGCAGATGCAAACTACAGACCTCCACCAGTGCCCCATACATGTAACTCATCAATGGCTGATACAGCACGCACAAAACCAAGCATGGATCAAAGTACCTGGAGTCTCAGATCCACATTAAAAAAACACAAAAAAAAAACCCCCAAAACCAAACATACCTGCTTGTAACTGCTGCCTACCATGCCCCTGTAAGAAAGGGGCAGGCTATGGAGACAGTGAGAGGCAGGCATGGGGGATTGCAGAGAGAAAATGGGTAGTCTCAGAATAGAGACTGCAGCAGAGAAATGGTGCAGCCAATATATGCCAACACAACTGCTCCATCCTGCAAATGAACTGGACAAACACTATGAATGAAATTACATGAGACACAAACTTCCCTTGACCCCACGGCCATGACGTAAACAAAATACAGCAGTCCTGCAAATGTACAATACACGCAACTTCATACACACAGTAATAAAACTTATATTACTGCCTTTACAAATTTAAGTGAAAAGGATAACACATTCACTTAAGGCAACTGAATGATAAATTACAGTTTTTTTAATTATTAATTATATACATACAATACACAGTCTATTTACATTTAACATATTACACTTGTTCAGTTATTATCACATTTCACTTTCAGATTTTCAGACATTTACTCAGAAGGTAAGATGACTTCAGTAATTCGACACTGCTTATTTTAACAATGACTTTCAAACATAACTGCACTGCCGCCACCATCACAATCACTAGAATCATCACAATCACCACCATTCACATACTCTTCAGTATCATCAGCAAGTCTAACAGGGTTATCATCATAAACCTTACCCTACGAGTATTATTCTGGGTCTCATCTGGTAGACTGGTTCACTGGTAATTTACCTACCAGCCTACAGTGCATCACATCCCACAAAAATGTAAACTTAGTACAGTAGAATTCCTTTCACCCAGCATTCCTGAGAGTTCAGCACTGGCTGAAAGTAGGTCCACAACCAGAAGTACTGCCATCCATTAATTCTGGTGCACATACTGACTCCATGATTTTATCCCCAGTAATGTGGACCTTAATGTGCCATTGAATTATTAAAATGGCTTCATAGATCCAAAGATGAGTAAACAATGTACTGATGGCTACAGGAAACACTTATATTTGATGATTCTTCAAAAACTTGAAATAATTTGGAGGCTTATAAACATTGGCTTGTCATCTGTCAAGAATATACAGAAATGGAAGGACCAATTATGATCATTTATGACCTCAAGTGAAACTGTGAAGCACCTCTTTAAGTGACAGACATTGAAAGACCCTAAATTTGTGCAACTGGACAAGGTGTTGTGCAAGCAGTTTACAGCAACAAGTTCCCAAGGAAACTCATGACTGGGTCTAAGACAATTGCAAACGCCAAGACTTTTATGACACAGCAAAAGTAAGTAACAAGTGCGCATTCTCTTAGGACACAAAAAATTACCTGTAAAAAGTACATGTCAGTTTAGTTACTGTTTGATAATCTTAAATACTTGCTAATCTGGCACCTGTCTGCTCCTGTGGGTGCTGGATTAAAGGAATTCTACTATAACCACTGCTAGGAGAACCTCAGATCTCAAATATACTCCTTTTCAATTTGCTATAACAATAATGTCACTCATCAAACTATGTCCTATCAGACAGGAACACAAGGAACAATTACAACCAGAATGTGAAGGTCCACAATTCAAATGGAGTCATATGTTTGGTTAACCTGTACGCTCTCTCTTAATAGCAGTCACAGTTAAGTACTTTTATTCACAAAAGCATGCCTCTTATTGCATGTCAATCTATGTTAAGTAAAACTCTGAAACAGTAACTTCATTAAACACTGCTACTGTGCAAGTAGCAAGTGATAAATGCAAATGGGATGCAAACCAAATGAAACCAAATAAAACAAATAAATGAGCGTGTCTATTATTAACAAAATTAGGTACATAAACACCTGTACCACTACTGCCCCTGAAACAAACTGTGAAACTACAGGGACACTATGGTTTGGAATGTGAATTATCTAAATGCTACTTCAAAGATGAATGTATGCTGGGGTGGAAAACCATTATTCACTGACGTGCTCATCAATACACACTGCACTTCCGCTGCCAAATAAAATGATAAAAACAATCATCAGTAAATACAAGACAGGGATGTCTACTGATACAAATACACAGACTCCTTGTTTTATGCCCTAAGACATATTCCTGAACAAATGGGCATAAAAAAAAGGCACAAACCAACACTGATATTCCCCTAAGAGGCGGCGGCTTAAATAAATGTAAATAAATTGAAGCGTGTTAAACCGAAAATGACAAGGTCCAAATTAAGAAGTGGTGTACCTCGCAAAGCGGATAAAGCAAGAAGGCATAAAACGCAGCTTTGGTACAAATCAGATACTTTTTAAACCTACACAATGATACAGTAAACACACACACAGTCCACCATCCCACTTTCAGTTATGAAGCTTTATTTCTTTGTAAACAGGTTCTCTCTCTGTGACCAGACAAAAACAGAAATGCTGTTATTTTTGCCCATCAGATGCAGCATATTTCTATAATAAAAACCGAGATTAGCTAAACCTAGTAGTTCCAAACTGAGTCTTTTACTCTTTTCACATGACAACACACACAAGTGTCTGCAACACATACAGGTACATGAAACCAAAACAAGACACCCCATTACAGATCTTCAGACTCAAGTTACAGGATATGAAAAATTTACAAAACATCTCTTGACAATTTGGCTTGTGTCTCATTCAAGTGACAAATGTCTGCAAAGGATATGTTTCCTGAGAGTACATAGAATTGTACTCTACTATACGGTGACAGCTCTATGTACTGTTTGGCATTTTGGCAATTTCTGGATCCAGCATCCCTCCAAATTTATTCCATGTGATTTGTAAAGTGACCCCATGTACCAAAATAATTCAAGCAGCAAACAATGAAACTGAATAAGTGCCATCAGCATCACCACAGCAGGAACTCATGTCATCTCCAAACATATTGAAGGCAATTGTTTCACATGTCCAGAACAATGGATGACACTATTTCAAAATTTTGAAGCAATTCATGCTTATTGTGTTCTAGTACCAAAATAAAACAAATGATCCAGCGACACAACATATATTCTTAGTCGTTAAAAACAAAAAAGACAGCTCAATGTTTTAGTTACTAAAGGTACCCATGAACAGGCCATACACTTTCTTTCACGTATGGCCTGATCATGGATAACTTTCGGAACCAAAACATGTAGCTATCGTTTGGCATCTCAGAATATATGTAATGTTGACGGTACATCTGTTGGTTTTACTGTGACACTATTTAAAGTCCGATGACAGTGAGATATATATTATAACTTATGTTGGGGTATGGTTTCACTGTGCCCCTGCTGTCACATTACACACATATGGTATATGTCAGCAGGGCTGAAATTGAAGCAGTCATGCTGGTATAGGCATCACTGTTACTGCATTAACATGTCATGGAAAATAAAAATACAAAGTGATCCACAATATTTTCATTCTGATGACTGAATTGTGACGCTTCAGAACACAAAATGTTTTTGTCTACTGTCTTCTGTGATTTTAGATGCTGTGCAGACTGGTTGATACAGTGCTACCAAACATGGCACCACATCCCAGAAGTGTGTAATATTAATAATCAAGGTCAAAGAGCCTGTGATTTCATGTCATCATACCTCCATACAAATATATATATTTTTTAACAGGGTGGCAGTTTAGACTCACCATCTGCTACCATGCATATTGCACTGTTTGCCCACTGCACATGTGTAAGTATAAACTTGATCACAACTACTTTTAACTGCCTACAAAATGACAGTCTGCCACAAGACACAGTTATAAAGAAAAGTTAAAGAAAACAATACTGGTTCCTCCAACAATACAGAAAGACACACAGATACACACATCTAAATACGATATAATTATGTACACATGTTCTTTTAGATTATATACCTTAAAAAACAAAAAATTCAGTTCTACAAAGCATTAAAAGTGCAGGTCAGTTTTTGTCTGCAACTTCAGTAACAAAGAGCAAGCAGAACTTCACAGCCAATGCAGCAGGTTTTAAAAAAAATAAAACTGCAATATTCTGGGATGTGATGCTTTGTACTCTGGTAGATGGTCATCACATTTTTAGGCAACCACCTTTACCTCCAGGAGCCTCCTGTTCTTCAACATTGCTGTAACCACCTACCGCACTATGGGAATCACATTCTGTGAGACAAGTGCACACTACTAAAGGGGTGTACCCTACTTTCAGTGTTGCTACATGCAAATACTTTTAACTGGACTAGACTGTACACCCGCATAAACCTGCTGGCAGATATGCATACGGTTTCTTCCCAATTATAAGAAAATGGAAACTGTTACTACATCCTTGTGCCACAGAGCACAACATTATGAAGATGTATGGGGGAGAAGACATGTAATTGCTTATGAATCCACAACTCAAGCACCAGACAGTGATGAGTGGTCAGCCTCACTCCCTGGCTGTTGCAATTCCAAAGCACTATGTCAGTATTCATTGCATAGGAGGCTTGGTGGACCCTACGGCTCATCTGGGTACTGACACACAGAAACAAATTTATGATTATTTCGAGAATCAAACAAAAAACACTAAAAAATCATACAAATACACACAAAATGAGCCTTCCAATAGAAACACAAACAAAATCCAAACAATCAATGTGAAAATGGGGTGGGGGGTTCTTTCTTCCAATGTATAGCCTACAGAATACAAACTTTTGATATCAAAAATACACATAAATGCCCTGCTAAACCACAAATTTTCCAATATAAAACTGTTTCTATTTCCCAATACACACATGGCCACATTACTGAGAAACCACATGCAAGAATTCCTATACTCTCGAGTATCACGTCTGTGTATCACAAATTTTCTGCCACAGAGTGGTTTTAATTTTGCATTCGCCAGAAATGTTTCTCCCACTCCTGCTACTGACCCAAAATCTTGCACACAATATGTCAAGGGAATAAAACCTCACTCCAAGAGGTGAATAACCATTATGACAATACTTCATTATTTTACAATAAAATAATCGTGCAGGATGCATAAAAGTACACAAACAGAGCATTATGTGCAAAGTTTGTGATGATGTTTCCTGTAGTCCATGACAGTTACTGATAATGGCTACTTATACGCTTCACTACCAAAACCATATAAGCGATCATGTTAATTGTCCGAACACCATATCTATGCCAAAACCTTTTTACAAATAATTTACTCCTTGTAACGGTTAAAATTAACAACCTACTCCTTTCTCTGTTGACAAAGCAGTCACAAGCCAGCATCTGACAAAATTTTATTTAAGATGAACAATATGTCCCAATCACTCATGGCTAGAAATGGAAGGGATACATAAGCAATGTCCCCTCCTTTCAAAACACTCGCATTTAGCACTGCAGTATGACAGAACTGGCATTTATCATAATGAACTGGCACACCTTAGCGAATACCCACTTTTTGCAAACACATTCACTTATGTATATATGTAGTATACACAACAACCCAGTCCTCATTAAGTCAAATTTATGTTATTTCTCATGGATGGAAATTCCCCACTTAAAGAGAATTTGCCTTCACTAGTGTTATTCTGGTCCCCATTACCATGGATAATGAGGATCTCCTGTAAATAATAGAAATTTGATCACTAGGTGTGTAAATAGAATCAGACACCCAGCATACTGCTTGCATGTGTTGAGAGTGCAGAAGACTGTACAGAACTCCAAAGAAACTTTTTGTCTGTTTGTACATACTCAAAGGGTGAACTGGTGGCAGCTATGCAACACTGACATGGTTACAACATTAATTTTTTCACACAAAATTTCCATGCTGTAAAATTTCCATCTTTGTGTTACTAAAATTTGCTACTAAGAAAGAACAGCACAACATGTGTGGTGCATTCCAAGCAGAGCAGCTCTACAGCAGGATATGTATTCATATCTAACTACTGCCTTCACTCGTGTGGGTTGTTACACCCAGAACAGCAATGCTCTCCCCTTCAACATGGTGGAAGCCTCAAATCTCACGAAGTTTTACTCGTGTTGCAGAGATTCAATGTGATATAATGTTGAAACACTGGAACATGTGACTATATCAGACTTCTTTGCAAACAGCAATAGCACTAGTGGTGCACACAGTGTCACTGGGGCAGGTTTTTCTGTGAACACTTCAGTTTTCACCTACCAATCACCATTCCACCAATGCAGTCTTAACCAATTGCTACAACCGAGTAAGAGAACGATGAAAAATAAGAACAAAAGGAAAGGAAGGATAGAAGAAAGAAAAAGGAAGAAAAATACCCACCCTTCATGGCAGGTTATCAGGTGAACTCTACCTTTACCTTTACCTTTACCCCGTCACCCCAACCCATGCAATGCATTATTGTACTTTTTAAATATTTATATGTTTCAGTTAAAACATGGATGCCAGTTTTGAAGTATGGGAAGTGACAAAATCCTTGCTCCTGGGTGAAAACAAGTGGAGCAGACACTTCTGTAGAATGGAGTACATAATGTAAGAAATACATGGTTAATTTATCTGAAGTAAAATACAGCAGATCTGCTTGAAATACTCTTACATGTTGTAACATAATCCCTACCACTGTGTTAGGTTATATGATCACAGTCCTTGTGTTAATAACTACCAGAAAATCCATTATGTAGGATAAAAATTCAACATCTCATGTAATAATCAAAACATTACCAACTGTATTCCATGTGTAAAAACACGTTAACTCTTTTAATAATATTTCAACACATTCTAACCTTACTTGCAGTCTCTTCACAATGTATACAATACTTCATAAACTCTAACATAATAAATGAACTACAGTACAGTTTAATATAAAAACACACATAATGTTTCTCATTAGACACTGATAGTAATGAAGTCCCACACACACTCAAAAATCTACTGCATATACTAAATGTGTACAGTCAATTTAGAATCCGGTTTACTTAACATTAATTTATAAAGGTGGCTCAAATCTGACCTGGAATTTTCATTGTAACCCACAAACAATGACATGGATCAGTGTCATTTCTGTACAGTCACTTCACATGTCGCTTCTCAAGTGTGCACTTCACTGTTTCATCATACTGCGAGATGGTGTTCACTGATGTTAATATTAAAGTCAGGCAGCATTGTTTAAACAAATTTTGCACGGAAGACGGTTCAAAACCATCTGTGATTCATGGAAGACTTAAAGAGTATAATATGGGCATTATACAATGTCAAAACCAAAGTGCACAGGTGATACGCTGCTTTCAGGGTCAGCTGTGACACAGACAGCAATTGCCCACATGGTCTGTGCCAGTCAACAATCTCCCTCATGGTCTGTGACACAGTCAGCAATCTCCCTCACAGTCTGTGCCAGTCAGCAATCTCCCTCAGGATCTGTGCCACAGCCAACAATCTCCCTCAGAGTCTGTGCCACAGTCAACCATCTCCCATATTTTCTGACACTATCAGCAACCCTCATGATCAGTAATGAAGCCTGTCTCCCTCATGCTCTGTGCCACAGTCAGCAATCTCCCTCAGGGCAACCATCTCCCTCACGGTCTGTGCCACAGTCACCAATCTCCCTCACAGTCTGTGCCACAGTCAGCAATCTCCCTCATGGTCCATGCCAGTCAGCAATCTCCTTTAGGGCCAGTGCCACAGTCAGCAATCTCCCTCAAGGTCTGTGCCACAGTCAGCAATCTCCCTCTGGGTCTGTGCCAGTCAACACTCTCCCTCAGGGTCTGTGTTACAGTCAACAGTCAACAATCCCCCTCAGGGTCTGTGCCACAGTCAACAATCTCCCTCATGGTCTGTGGCACAGTCAGTAATCTCCCTCATTGTAACAGTCAACAACCACTGTCATTTTGACACAGTCAGCCATCTCCCTCATGGTCTGTACCAAAGTCAACAATCTCTCTCAGTGTCTGTAACAGCCACTAATCTCCCCCATTGTCTGTGACATAGTCAGCAATCTCCCTCATCATCTGTAACAACCAACAATCTCCCAAAATGTCTGACACAGTCAGCAATCTCCCTCATCATCTGTTGCACAGTTAACAATCTCCCTCATGGTCTGTTACACAGTCAACAATCACCATCACTGTCTGACACAATCAGCAATCTCCCTCATGGTTTGTAACACAGTCAACAATCTCCCACATTGTCTGTGACACAATCAGCAACCCTTATGATAAGTAACAAAGACAACAATCTCCCACAATGTGACACTGTCAGCAATCTCCCTCATGGTCTGTGACACAATCAGCAACCCTCATGATCAGTTACACAGACAACAATCTCCCACAATGTCTGTGACACAGTCAGTAATCTCCCTCATGGTCTCACAATCAACAATCTTCCTCACTGTAACACTTTCAGCAATCTCCATCATGGTCACAAACAGCAATCAATCCATGTAACCATCAACAATGTTCATGAGCTTATTCTGTATGACCACAACGTCTATATGTATGAAATCATAAGCATCAGCAGTGCACAGCCAGTCACTCATCAGTACATTTGCTTTCAAAATGTGAGCACAAGATGTGATACAAAGATGCTTGGCCGAACTTGAACCACCATCATATGTGGATTATAGCAATGCCATTCATTTTACAGTATTACATAACAGTCTTACTACTGTAACTGGATACACCTTTCCTCATCAGCAAATAATAATAATAATAGTTGTCAACAGTATTACTGTTACACACATATGTAACCGGAGATCAAGCACATTAGATTTTATGTACCTGTATCAGTTAACAGTGACCACCATGACAACTAAGGAACAATTCCAGACATCAATGTCACATGATTCTGCTTATCCAACAGGACGTTGGATGTACCATGACATCTGCCCCATGCCCTCAAAATGTACAAAGTTCTCCGTGATGCCAAAATCTTAAACTCAAACTGAATTCCTACATAAACAACACATGTATATTGTCTTCTGGGATGTGACACCACATAGAGCATTATGCTGGAACCTGCTGCCTCTAATTTCATCTAAAATCACCCACCCTGAAGAGAGAGGCAGCAGGTTCTGCCAAACAAGATACCTATACACCGAACTCCACAGCATCACATCCATACTCTTTGACAACTCTGGGAAACTCAAATCTCAAATGATCAGTTTGTTAATAGCAGCACAGTTTCTGTATCATCAAAGCGCATAATGTGCTGGACAGATACAACAAATATAAACTTGACTTACACATCATTACAGACATCTTCATGTAACTGCTGGGGTTTACAGTGGTTTATAGTGTATCAAACTGTGCATACAGCCAATAAGTATACTTTCTCTCTTACATACAACCATTTATAACACAGGAACTAGATATCAGGTTTATGTATGGACCCAAATGCAACTACAGACATCACCAAATACTGTTAGTCACAAACAAATGTAATATGCATTCCACAATAATACAAATCACATTCTTGTCAGCAAGGTACTACATTTTGCATACAAAATTCTTGTCAGGAAGGTCACAGTCAAGATCCAATAACACACTGACTCTGTGACTTCCATAAGAAAAACGCCCACGAGTCGTTACAGAATATCCCTTGATGTACAATTTGGCATCAAGTCCCACCACACTATTTTGTGTAAGGTTCACACATCTTTACACAGGTGGAAATGTTGATCTCTCTACAGCCCCAATTGAAGATGCTTTCAGCATCTCATTAATCTGCTGACTGTCATATGTAGGAACAAATCTGTACTGATATGGGCGGTCATGACTCATGTACTGAGGCAGATAAGAGTCTTTGTGTGTGTAATCATCATATGCTGGGTTTGGACATGACTTTGAGGTGCCATCTAGCTTAAGTTGTTGTCTGGGGCGATAACGCAGGCGCAGAACGCAGAATACCACGGAAAGAAAAAGAACCACGATGACGATAGTACACACTGTGATAAAGCACACTGTGAGAGGATCCAGGGCTACCTCAGATGAAGGAAATGGTTGACCATGGCTGCTAGTACTGTTGGCATCTGTGCACAATTAATAAGTACAATCTGTAATTATTTAATACACATAATATGTAAATCACATACAGGCAGATCTTGTTTTACAACAGCATATTTCCTGGGGGTTAGTGGATTAACAACCTCATCCAATATAGTGTATGACTATAATGCTTGGGGACATACGGACCTGCAGATTATATATCTACTGTACATATACCACAAATATACATTTCTATACAGTACACATGCATTTCTATACTATGTATTTATTTCTAATGCAATAAAAATGTAAGACTCCAATCCACGGTTTTTGGTAAAGTTAATTCCCATAGTACTGTGGTAATCTTGCTATAAAAGCACTTTAGTTTCAGACTTAGCACTTTCTTTTATGTCCTTTAGTTCTACCAGCAGCATTACGAATTGTACACATGCAACTATGAGCAAGTTTAACATTATGGCCTATGTAAAAATTCATTCAACTTTTTCAAGCCAGCTTATTAAATCTAATTTCTCTTCAATACTGTCTTTTGCCGACTGCTCACTTGAATGGCATTAAGTGATGCAGATTCACATTTCTCACTTCTGTTCATAAGAAAAGCCAATGCTGTAGAAGAGTTAGCCAGACAAGCCGTGTGGTTATACCACCATGATCAATCAAAACATCCTTGAATGATGCACTGACACTGATGTCACTTTTAGTTAGCCTCCTACAGAAGACAAGTGCAGCTATGAATCATATAAATTTTCAGCCTGGAATTGCGTAAATTTTCAGGTCACGTTAAAAATGAAAATCATGAAAAAAGAAATTGCATAGAAAGAGACCTGCCTGTATCTGTTTCAGTAATGTTTCCTGCTATGAACCTAACAGAAAATACCCTACAATATTACAAAATTTACTGCCTCCTCTTGCCAGTGTGCAGGTCCTGCAGTACATTTTTGATGTGATTTGAATCATCATGAACATCTTCTCTTACTACTATGAGCAAAATTTCATTACTTAATATATATGTAATTTCTGCAGTACGTGCAATATGATATTGAAAACTCCATTAATAAAAAAACAAGAGGCCCATTACATTTCACTATTCCATCAACTAGCAGCATCCAGCATCAATTCTGACAGTCTGGCTATTGATTATTGGAATCTTTGTTGGTTTCCTTCTACTACACATACATCATATTATGTAAGACATGATGAAAAGAGAACAGGGAGTGTGGCAGGGAAAAACAGGACATGATATGAAGTGTCAAGGCTGTGCCGTGGCTCAGGTGCTTGGTCACTGGGCTCCCACTCCCAAGATCCTGGTTCAATCCCAAGTCAGTCTCAAGATTTGTAATGGATAAACTAGCAGTGGGACACAGCTTCCTCAGAGTACTTTTGTTATCCTGTCAGTATCATTCTACTGGTGCCCCATACTCATTCATCTATCACTAACACTATATAACCTCAGCAAATGGCAAGTGTCATTAAACAAAAAACCAAAATCTTGTTTGAATCTCTCTACAAGGTTGCTGAATACACTACAATACATGTAACACTTAACATTTTAACATATGGGAAGTTATATCTGGCAACCCTTTGGTCACAGAGGTACTGGATCCTGTTAACTCTTACTGTATATACTGTAATACTGATAACAAAAGCAATGACATCCCGGGAGTACAGTGAGTACTTCTGCCTCATTAATGACGGAAACTGAATATGCCACCAACTATTCAAAAAAAAAATCCTACCTGAACAAATAGAGCAGCACACTCCAGGCTTCTTGACTGGATTTACGCAGGATGTAGAACACACTTGCTGTGTACACACCTTCTGGCCAATGCTGCACTGACAGCGAGTGCATGCATCTTCATGCCAATCTTCACCCTCATGGTATGTGGTATTGCCAACCAAACAGGTTTTTGGGGAAGACAGATCTGCAATGTAAAACCCAAAATATCTCACTCTAAAATGGGGTACACCTGTTACTGCTTGGCATATGAGTGGGGCTAACAGGACCTTACTGTATACAATGTAGCACATTATAAACTGTTACACAGCCATCAAAACTATACAGATTATTTGACACAAATGAAGGAAGGAAAATAAATTCGAAATGTCATACAAGGACATAGGCTGGATTGCAGTGGAACATGCCATACATACAGCGAGTGGCAGGGTATTGTAAACACAGTATCAAACATCCACGTTAGTAGAGGAACTGTTAGCTTCTCAAAATGGACTCCATTCCATGTAGACTGTTATGTAGTTACTAGGGAGGCAGCGGTAGCTACATCATGTAGCAAGCAAAGGAGGGTTCTGACAACTAAGTGAAATACTCCATTCAGGAAATTGGAATCAGCCACTGTTAAGAACATTGTAATGAACATCTGGATTCAATAAGGCAATATCCAATGATGCAGCAATGCTGTGTTCACATTAAGTGCAAAATAGTTACGTTAATTTAGGGTGAAGGTACAGCTGCCCCACGCTGCACATGCCAAAAAGCCACTAGATGGAGGTCAATGATCAGCCTCATGCCCTACACACTTTACCCTGCATGAAAAGAGCTCCCACTAGGTACTGACTAATAAAAATACCGTGTTTACTCAAATGCAAGACGAGGTTTTTCCCTTAAATCTGGTGATGAAATATTTGCGTTCGTCTTAAATTCACGCATGAAGTGCCAAACCAGAATATGCAAAAATGGATTGCTTTGAACTGGACCATATGGAGCCAAACCAAGGTCTCCATCACCAAACCTGTTTAATGTGGCAAACAAGAATGTAGCTGGTTAACCCTCTCAATTGAGTTATTGTCAATCAATGGGAACCACAGAAACAAGAGAACAGACCCAGTCCAAGGGTAGCAATAGGAAAATGGCTGTTAAAAATTGACTACAATGCTCAAAAATAAAACCTGGACCAATCCACAAATTAAAAGCCACAAAAAGTGCCATGAACTCAGACTGATCAGACCACAGACATGACACCAAAATCCAGAACATATGTATTTATATTCTTAACACCACGAACACCATTTGTGGGAAAAAAAAACAATCTCTGTAGGTTTAAGTAAGTTTATAAACCAATAAATATAAATGCAGAGTTCAGTAATTGTGTACTGTAATATGGCAATGCATCTCACCAGAAGTGACTGTCAGGTTTTAGTAAGTGCTGTATATCCAGTGCAGTGGATATGTTGTGGAATGGCAATAAAGAAGATGGGGATGTTAGGAGTGAGCGTTAAAAAGATGGAGGCACTGACTGTGAAGGCGACGGTGACACTGATGAAGGGAGATAAAATCTAACATGCTTTAAGTGAATGAAACAGTAAAATATTTTTAATCTACAGACGTTTGCTTCTGGGGGGTTAGATTAGAGCTGACCTGCATTCTGGTAAACATGGTATATGTGGGTACAATCTTCATACTAGCTGCAAGACAATGTACAAAATTGTGAAATATTTACTTGTCTGTACAAGAAAACAATTTTCAGACAGCACAACAGCACAGCTAATGTGACTGTACTCACATTTGGTGAACAAGCACAGCTAGTTCAAATGTTCACAAGCTTTGAAAAGACAAAATTTATATCTGTATGTTGTGTTGTATCAACGGAACTGCATCCACAAAAAATAAATATCAACACCAAAGAGGCAGAAACTGAAAGAAAGTTAAATGTTTACCTAGACACATGGGGCAACACTGATTTTTGGCAAGCACAGGTCGGCTGCAGGTAACATTCGGACACTGCTGTGTGAAGCAGCTGACACGACCATTCACACATACACAACTACGACAGACATCTTCAATCCATGCAGCTCCATGTGGTCGATGTGCCCCACATGACTCCCCATGTTCAGAAACCGCCTCCCCATGTTCAGAAACCGGAACAGCTGCAGACTGAGGGCACACAGCACAGCACTGTCCAGGCTGAGAGACAGGCTCCGGACAGGGTGTTGGAGGGCAGTTATGTGTCTTGCACAGCACACGTCCCTCATGACAAAGACACTGTGTGCAGTTATTCAGAGGCCATGTCTCTCCTTCTACACGGTACACACCATCCACCGAATGACAAACCATTGGGTGCTGCTCCTGATGTCCAATGTCTATAAAAGAAAAAAATACAAAAATAAGGTCTCACATGTAGCTCAGAACCAAAATACCATAACGAACGAACACAATTTACAGTTCCAGAAATGGAAAGCCTGTGAACTTGAAGTAGGTAGTGATTTCTCTGCCAATCAACCCACTGAGTCAAAAATGCACACCACAATTAACTGTATGATGCCAAACCCTTGTGCAACAGATTTAAATCCCTTTCATAAAAGTGCACTGGAAAGAGTCTACTTTCGGAGGTTTAAAAGTTAAAGCTAACTTCTTATATAACATTCATAGGCCCAGAATAACTGCAGGAAATAAATGGCACAGAAATCACACATCATCATGCTGAACGGAGAACTCCACACATCATACACCACAGAATTAGTCTCGACATAAACCCTAAATACCAAAGATCTTGTTTTATTCCGGTACAGCAAACAAAATCGCCAAATGTGTACCTACAATGAGTCTGCAGTTCACAGTACAAATTTAATGTGGCAGGCAGGAAGACATGTAAGACACTTCAGACAGATGCATCCAGTTCAGGCACACATAACCACGACTTGCTGCTCAATAGTAGCCAGTCACCAATGTTCATCAGTGCAAAGCAGTCTACTTGGGTTACTGCACAGCTTGGCCTCCTGTAAGTAACAGCATGAAAACAGCGCAGTTGTCCTGCTTCACCTCCATGATTTCTCACCTTATGTGGTCAGGAATATCAATGAGAAATTCTGAACCTGGCCCTACAAGACAGCAACAGGATCCTACTGCTCCAAATGGTCATTTCTTTATCCACTTGAAAATACTCATTCAATAAAATACATTTCATAATTTCATTTCCCTTGCTTACCTACCTCATTTGCATGTTATAGCTTTAAACAGTGGCTGGCATGGCAGTATGGGCATAAATATCTTTGAAGTATCCTTCTACAGGTGACTGATATATCTAGCTTTGACATTCCATACAAATGCAGTCATGTCTACTGTAATAATGGTTTGTGTATCACCCCTTTGAGGTTGTAGGGCTTTACATCCGAAGTCCCATAGCATGCCCTTATGGTTTTAACAGACAGCGCCACAACAGGTCAGGCTTCTATTAGCCTGATCAGCAGATGGAGAAGGAAAAGAGAGGATATTTTCCGCAAAAAGAGTATACATATATGTCCAACCCCCAACATCCTTCTCACGGAAGTATGTGTCACTGCCACTTTTCCACTTCCTTGTTCAAATCCAGTTCAAGACCCCATCACACTGGTCTCACAGGGCAGCTTTGGTTCCTTCTTGACATGGTTTCCCCATCCAAATCACTTCGGTGGCTGTTGTATGCTTCAGAATCACCACATCAAAGCAACAATTTTAGCACTGCCAAGCTTCCATTTAGCAGTACTGACATCATACGAACTTCAGCCTGCTCGTTCACTCAGCGAAAATGCGTAAGTCCCTACACATTTATGCAACATGATTAAATATGCAAAGCAAGGATTACTTTTATGTCTGTGTGTGTGGGCATACAGTTGAGTTGTGTGTCTGAGAGGCAAACTTGTATCTTTCAGAGAACAAGTAAACAGTTCCACATCAATGTTGAGAATGTCATAAAATAAAGCATGACACTGTGCACAAGTCGCAAACAAGTGTTATGTAACAGCCCCCGGAAGGTGTACACAATTGATAATCAATAGTACACTGTTAACCACCACCTCCAAAACTTCCAATTCAGCTCGGCAGCATTTTGGCTTCATCAAGGTGTGATGAAACTTTCAAATGTATGTCCAAAATTTAATGGTCCAAATGGAATTACAAAGCTGTCTGACAATTACCTATGACAGTGCGGCATGGCACCGCAAATCTAATAATGGTTAAGAAAGAGACTTGTCTATTTCGTGTTATTTCCTATAAATGAAAAGATAGCACTACCACAAAAATTCATTTCCAGGCTCTCACCAAGCAATCTATGTAGCAGTCAGAGCAGCAGACTTGTATTTGGAATGCACTTTAGACTGATTCTACCTACACTAACAATTGTATTTGAGGCTATCATGGGGTTCCTCTGCACGCAGTTAATGTTAGTACCTGTAATGGTATGACCACCACATGTCAGTCATTGTACAGCGAGAACACGCTTCTGTATCCAGTTGGACAAAGTAAATGTTACTGTAACCTAACCTCACTAGAACTGAGTATGCATCACCTGAACAATGTGGACAGCAGTCTTGCAACACGAAGATAGGATGTGTGCAGGCTGGCACTGGACATGTGATAAGGTTACACATCTCTGTTCCACCATAACAGTAACACTGTCGACAGCCATCAAACCAGGCTTCTCCATCATGATGCAGTCCATCTACAAAAAGCAACACCAGAAATTACACTGC
>Ga0123352_10003244_pt1 | contig 23406 bp, 17 predicted proteins | sample TergutLab28metaG_FD_89700 | JGI IMG/M metagenome (GOLD analysis project Ga0123352, IMG submission 89700) | Labiotermes labralis P1 segment gut microbial communities from Petit-Saut dam, French Guiana - Lab288 P1 | ecosystem: Host-associated > Arthropoda: Insects > Digestive system > Gut ...
ATGCTTCATTATACATTTTTTGGGCTTCTTTTACCAGATGTTTATACATCAATTGGTATTTAATTATGTAGAGGCAAAACTCATTAGAGATTTCGTTGGACCTTTTCAATCTACTTAAAATTCACAATTTATTTCTTGAAATTATTAAACCTTTTGTTATCCACTTATTTTTAGTATTACTGTGTAAATAACCATTTTTTAAAGGGAACGTTATATTAAAATAATAAATAAATATTGTCATAAAAGCCAAAAATAACTCAAAGTGTCAAGACATGGCTTGAAATTAATTTTTGCGGACATTTTCACACATGAAACATGTTCAGAGCAGAACAGCCAGTATTTGTCAACAATCTTTTCTGGTTTTAGCATGGAGATTATAATTACATGGTTGTTATGGTAGTGTGTTGCAGCACCAGTCATCACAGTAAACCATTACTTTTCAGATGACTGTGTGATTGCCTGTTATATGTCACTTAAATGGATGTAGTAAATTTGTATGGGAAAAACTCAAATTTATACTTGTTTACAGTTTTTGTGTATGTTATTGCTTTTGTTGCGTAGCTCGTTTCATTGTACCATTTTATGAAAGGAATAAACAGTTGTCAAGTCTTCAGTAGAGTTTTTTAATACTAAAATCTCTACTGTATTATGAAGATCTTTCAAATTAAAAATCAGGGATCATACTCAATGAACAAATGTAGGCTGTTAAAATAATGGAATTAGCTGTTAATTAATCTGTCTGTAGAACCATTTGGGCCTTTATCACAGTTTATATGTAATCTCGATTTTGTTCCTGAATGATGATGCTGTGGTTTGTTTGGATGGCTGGCATTTTAGAGAACCTGACAGTGAAGCCCGTGGATATACCAAGCCATTAACACTACTCTTCATCTGGATGTAACTACAATCCAAAGATCATTTTTACTTCCTCATATAACCAAACACATTGTCATTCAAGAATGGAAAGAAGGCAAGATAATCTCTTTGCCTAGTTTGTCATTTCACAAAACTGGAAAATATCGGGTATAAAGAGCTTATTGAGAGAAGGATAGCAGTACAGGTGCAATGTTACTGCTTTCTTCCATTTCAAGTTTGGCTGTAGCTACCTGTTATCATATTATCATCATCAGCAGCAGCATTATTACCAAGAATTATGCCTTTTTCAAAAACATTTGTGGGCAGGTATTTAATGCATTTCTCAAATCCTATTTCTGGTGTGAACAAAATGATATGCTTCTACAGTAGCCACTGTAGCTTGAATTGAGGGACATCACAAAACTACAATACTGCTTGGAGAATCAGGAATTACCACAACAAGGAGCAAAGGACCTGAGGGTCAGTGTGATATTTTCCTGCAGTTTATGTATATGTTTACATATACTTGATTCCTAAACATGCAGTAAGTTCTTCTGTAATAATGACATGTTTTGTTTTTCAGGTGGAGGGTCATGGTATCAGAATACAAATTTATTTTGTGTCACATGTGGAAAGGCATTCAAGCAGAAGAAACACCTTATGGTTCACATAAAGAATTTATATGGCAAACTGAAGGGTCCTTTCAGATGCAACATTTGTGACAAGATCTCAAATAATGCAGAGAGTCTGAGAAAACATGTAGCATATACGCATGCCTGCAACATGTCTAGCAAGATGATAAGTGCCAATTCTGTACTTTCATGTCAAAACTTTAACTAATGGAAAACTCAGTGTGTTGAAACATGTTCATTGCAGGAAGTTAGTTTTATGCTGTAGCCAGCAGAGGAAGGCATTATATGGATTTTTCTACCATGTCAGATATCAGAAATTGTACTGCGGAGTGACTAGGCTTTGTCATGAAAGAACTAGTATTCAATTTCCATCAGGGTCAAGAGACTTGTCTCATCTCCAAACCTGGCTGTGGGTCTCACCAGGCTCCTATTCAGTGGGTAGCAGGGTTCTTTTCCAGGGCATAAAGTGTTCAGATTACAACACTGATCACTCGCCTATATCTAGTGTCAAGGTTAAGAGTGAGGGGAGGTACACCTCCACTCCCACTACACATGTCTGTGGCATCCATAGGGACAGCTTTGCCTTTTTTACCTTTACATTTTGATGGTGAAAGAATCTGATCTTGTTTGTTTACATATTGATTCATGTATTCTCCATATATTTATGTAATATACAAACCAGAACTTTGGCCTGCATTTTTGACACTCATACAGATTAGTGCTCCCTTTCACCTTTCTCTCTTTTTTTTCAGCAGTCACTTGAAGTATTGTACCACATGCCTTAAATTGGTCTTGAACAAACCAAATGCACTATCCAACACAACACTTTAATGTTATATAATACTGGTACATGTTGCATTTCACACTAACCGTCACCACACACTTTGTATTACAACAGTTTAAAACACATAAGTACATTTTAGCATGCACTTGTTCTGTTAGTGAGATCTCTCTATATTTAGGGTCTGCTTTAAGTTCTTGTATTTGTTGATGCTGCAAGCTTCACTGCCTCTAACAATTTTATTCTGATACATTCCATTGTGTTTTTCTAAATCACAAACAAATTAAATACACCCTCTAACACAAGACCTTAATGTCATGTAACACTGAGCTACATATTTCCATACACACATAACATCACCAGGCACTTTTTATTCCAACAATTTAAAAACATAAGTACATTTTAATACGCAATTATTCTGTTAGGTCTCACTAAATTTAGGCCTGAAACATGTTGCACATTGATATATGACTTTAAAGTGTTGTGGTGGATGGTGTAGTTCGTTTGTTTGTGATATAGAAACAGACAACAGGATGTATCAGAATAAAATTCAGTTTAGTCTTATGTGTGAGAGAAATATCCCTTCTCTGACATATTTCAGACTGTACAGTGCAGAACAAAATTATATGAATGATAAAAAAATTTTGTGGCAGACAGTTTTGTGTTAAATTCTTGTTTTTCCTTTATGTTTCTGCATTAAACAGTGTCTGTTTATTGGAAGTAATTGTATGTAACATTTTGTCCTATTTGTTTGCAGAACAAGCCTTTTATTGTTAAAGTCAAATTTCCAGTTTAGGTTTTACTGTAGTTTCACTTCTTCATATTTGTCAATGTTTGTTGGTTGAGAAAGATAGAATTGTCTTATTCAGTGATGATGTCAGTGGGGAAGATATGTGGGGTTACTGGTGGTAGGTGAATGAATGCATTGTAAATTGATGAGTTAGTAGTGATAGGGGAAAACCTAAGTACTTGGAGAGCAACCTGTCTCTGTGCCAATGTGTCTTCCACAAGAACCATATGAACTGGCCTAGAATGGAACCCAGGCCTGTACAGTGAGAGGTTAACAACTAACCATCTGAACCAAGGCGTGACCTGTCTTTTGGCTGACCAGAAAAGTGTCATATTAGGCATCATAAGAAATTACATTTATGACAGTAAGGTAAAAGTAACCAAGGAAAATGGAATTTCAAAGAAGCAGTCTGTGGCCAGATCACGGAGATCTGAGATACTTAAGAAAGGCACTTAGTCACATAGACTTAGTGTGAGGAGAACAAGCAAAGCAGGTAATAGAAGTTCTGTAAATTTTGCGTGTTGTCAGCTCTTAGTACAGAAATATTTTAATTTTTGGAACAAATTAAAATACTTAAAGTGTTTAAGAAGCATAAAGTTTTGAAGCTTACAAGATATTGGTAAAGAGTACTGTCTTCTGTGTCAGTTGTCACAGACTTTCATTTGCAATTGGACAAAGACCATCTTCCCTGTGTTTTTACCTTACATAATTTAATATTTTCCATGTTACAAATAAGATGTCTTGCCCATAAATACTGGCAGCATATGTTCTAATGTCTTTGGTATTTGATGATACAGGCACTGAAAATATATAATTCTGCAATTTCTTGAAAGTTAATGATGTTTTCAGTTTCAATTTACTGCAGAAATATAGATACAAATTCAATCAAATTGTTTAGTCTCTTAAATTTGGCACAGAGAGGGTTCAGTGATTAAGAAAATAAATTTAATATGATCCATACCTGTGCATTAAATTATAAAATACAGTAAACCAATGAATGCATGTTGGTAAAATATATTTTACTAAAATGCATTCATTGGTTTACTGTATATCATGCTTAAGAAAATCTTTATGAGATACTTCCTACTGTAAGAAGCCCAAGAAACTAATTATATGTACATGTTTTAAAAAAATTTTGCTTAATAAATATAATTTGACTCAGTTACATATGTTTATTAATTTTTTCATGTCATATATCTTAGTCCGCTTGTCTTCTCATTATATCCACTACTAAATCATAAACAGCTGAACTCCAGGTTGTTTTATTAGATATTGCAGTGTGTTCTGAAGGGAGCCAGGATAGCACATTTGATCTAGTGTCTAGGCTACAGGCTGAACAACTGAGGAAACATGATTTAATTCCCAGCAAGGATGAGAATTTTCTTTTCTCCAAAACATCTGGGCTGATCCCAGCAACCGCCCAGCCCAGCTCTTATTCAGTGGCTAATATTAGCTTTTTACGGGTGGGTAAAGCAGCTGGGGTGAGAGGCCATTTACTCACCTCCATCTAATGCCAGGGTTAAAACTGAATGGAGCTAACCTCCACTCTGCCACGTGCCTTCATAATGTGCACAAGAACAACTTTTCCTCTGCCCCCCCCCCCCTCTCTCTCTACTTGTATATGTATTGACAGTGAAACTTCATTGGTGTGTTAAGGCAACTGTGAAAATATTTTGTTAACATACATTTACTCTACATTACACATTTCTACAGTTGAAACAATGTTAAATGTAACCTAACCTATGTTAACAGTTTGTCAGATATCTTACTATCTGAAGCTGGAATGCATAGTTCGTGAAATGTGTGGGAAATGTACTTGTGAACATTACAAAGTTTGTGTTTCCCATCCAGCAGTTGAACAAATGACAGTGGGGATGTACTTTTCACTCCATTGTTGACAGCAGTTTTTTAACCCACTGTCCTAGGTTCTTATAAAGAAGAAGTCTTTGTTTAACAAGCTGATGGATGATAGCTGAGTTTAGCATATGTTGGCATAATTTTGGACATGCAACAGATTCCTGCTGCAGACCATAAGTGAGTTCTCCCTTACTTTACATATCTGCTGTGTAACATGGCCTTCCTTGGTGTATTCTCAATCTGCATTCAACCCTGTGTCATTTGAATATTATTCAATTGCCATCTGTCATTTAAGGTCTCAGCATTACATCGTTTTTCAACTAGTGTACCATAATGCTTTGAAACCAGATGCATTTGACAACAGTACTTTTGGGATCTCTGGTGTAGCTAACAAATTAATGAAATCATACTTAGAAAATAGATATCAGAGAATATCAATGAAAGACAGTAAACCTAATAAATATTTTCTAAATGGGTACATGTGAAACATGGTGTTCCACAGGGTTTGGTATTGGGTCTATTACTGTTTCTTATGTATATAAATGATCTTTCTTTAAGCATAAGCAAATTAGCTACCCCGATACTATTTGCTGATGATACGAGCGTTATTATATCAAACACTAATCCAGAGGAATTTAAGAATAACATTAATTCAGTAATTACCAAAATAACTGACTGGTTTCAGAGTAATCTTTTAACACTGAACTGTAACAAAACATACTTTATGCAATTCTTGACTAAAGAAAACAAAATTTAAAAAATTCCAATAATTGTTCCCAATTCAATAAAGACTAATATCAATAGCAATAAATTTTTAGGTTTGATCATTGATAATACAGTGTCATGGACGGATCACATTGCTGCGTTGACATCAAAATTGAATAAGGCCTGGTATGCTATTAGGGCTATAAAACCTTTTATGTCTGTGGATATATTGAGAATGATCTATTTTTCTTATGTACATTCAGTCATGTATGATATTATTTTGGGGGTAATTCACATCATAGCAACAGCATTTTTAAAATTCAAAAGAGAATAATAAGAATCATTACAAATACTGTTAGTCATGATTCATGCCATCAACTATTCAAACAGTTACAGATACTTTTGCTTCCATCTCAATACATTTTCTCTTTACTTGTTTCTGTTAACAAGAATAGAGGTCTATTTCAATCCAATTCTGAAATTCATGATTTGAATACATGTTTCAACTACAACTTACATTTACCTTATACAAGCTTAACATTAGTGCAGAAAGGAGTACTGTATTCTGGAAATGAGATATATAATCACCATCAAATATTAAAGTTCTGTCAAATGATGCTAAGCGTTTCAAATCCACACTAAAGAGTTACCTTATTGAACATACATTCTATAGTCTAGATGAATTTTATCAATCAGCATCCCAATGATCATGGTTCTTTGTTTTTTACTTGATTATTTGATAGCTATAAGATCTTATTTAGTGTGTAACTTAACTTATTCTTACTATTCATTACCTTCTTGCTTGTCTTACTTGTATTTTATTTATTAATTGTGTTATGACAAATGCACTGCATGCTTTTATGTATTATTGTGACTGTTTTCATATCTGTAAAGATCTAACAGAAGGTGAATAAATATGAATTTGAGTATGAATATGAATATGAACTGAGTGTCAAATAGCAGATGTTTGGCACATTGTGTCATGTGTTTGCTCTGTGCTGCTAGTACCCAGCTAAGCTGCTACTGTTACATCGGTATGTGGCATGTTTTCATATGCTGTGACATGATGTGCATCTCAAAATTCATTTTTATTCTTAAAATTTTGTGTTGGAACTTGTTTTCCATTTATTGTACATTCCTGAAATGTTGCTCATCTGTGGAAGTGTTTCTGTTTGCATTAGAAAGAATTATGTAGATTGAAAGGGTAATGAAGTATGAAGAACAATACACATACACACAGTCGTAACTGTTTTTGCTTTTGTGTTTAATGTGGCATTACATATTTAGAAGTATATTTTAGTATGCTGTGACACTGAAAAAATATCTTCAAGGTACACATAATTTGTCCTTACACACCCATTCTGAGTACTGGCAACATTTCCAGTCTGTTTTTTTGTCCTTAGCTGTTTGACAAATAGAGCTCCTTCCACACTGTCTTCCTCCACATGTCTTCACATTTGTAGTTGATGTCTGCAAGCAACACCCATTGCTGTCATGGCCCTGTAAGTGTGTCATTGTTTCCACTATCAGCCCTTCTTATATATGGTGTTACCAATTCTTCTCCTAGAGAAAACAGATACAGATGTCTTTGATTATTCTTCTTTTTTTGGCAGTTAGGATATTTCAGCATCCACAGTACAAATGCATTTGCACACACATCATCATTCAAGTTGAGTAGTTTCAATGGCCAGCACGTCATTGATCTCATACAAGTGTATTCTCTCACATGCTTGTCCAGAACATCAACCTCACATTTAGTGGCATTATAGTGCATGATGATTTCAGGTTTGTGATCTTTTTCCTCTCCCATGCATGTGTCATCATAATGCTGTGATGCATTGAGGATGACAGTCTTGTTTCTTGCTGGTACGTGCGATACCAGTGTTAGATCATTAGTAAAACCAAAGATAGAAGAATGGACACATCTTTGTTTTCCACTGAGAAATAATGCCAGAATTTCAGGCTTATTCTTCCCTACTGTGCCAACCACTCTCATATTCTTAGTCAAAAGGAAATTTGCTACTTCACAACTTGTAAAGAAATTGTCAGCAGTAACACCTCTTCCAGTTCCATACAGGTGACACCATATCTTTTTAAACTTGAAAGCCCTCCTTCTTCTCCCTTAATCCATCATTCTTGCCAGGGTGTACTTGCATTTTTCAGGCATAAACATTATTTGCATCAGCAGCAACCCATAATTTTATCCCATACATTCCTGGTTTTGACTTTATAAACATGCAGAATGTACATTTACCCCTAAACACCACTACCTGCTCATCAGTAGTTATGTGTTCATTTGGTGTGTATGCCACTTGAAATCTGCATGTTATAATTTCAAATACATCTCTGATTGGAGCTAATTAGTCTGTTGATCTCTGGTGATTTCTTGTAGTTTTGTAATCGTAACAAATGGCACGTAGAATTTGAGAGAGCCGGTTCCTTGCCATTGTTGCACGAAAAATTGGCCTGACATAGGCAGCATTTGTTGTCCACAGATTTGCTACAGGTTCCTTTCTTGTCCTCAGAATGCCAGAAACAAATTACAAACCCAAGAGAGCAAGAAGCTCTTCTGAACTAGTATCTTTCCACATATTTGAAATTTGGGAACTGCCTTCAACATTAGTATGATGACATATTTCATTCAGTATGTAATCAGTAATGTAGTGTTTCAGGGTGTCAGCTACACTTGAAATATTTTCACTATAAGCAATCAGTCCTGGCTTACCTGCAACTATATCACATTTCCTGTGGTGACTCACAAGAAGGGGTAGTTTATACCAAATTTGTCCATTTTTTGTTTCATAACCCCCCTCTGTTTCACTATCATTTTCGCTATCATCTGATGCAGTCACATTATCTCTATCAGAATCAGTTTAATGTTTAAACACATGATCACATTCTTCTTGATCAGAATGTTCACTTGACACATATTCATTTTCACTCATGTCACTTCTGTCAATCCTTCGGTTTTTTATAAAACTATTAACACTGTATTTCAAACTTTGAATGACTGGTTTAAATGTAACTTACTTTCTTTAAACCTTGCCAAAACTCACTTTATTAAATTTATATCTAAAAATAATAATCCACTTGAAATTGTTATAAATTATGATAATAAGTCAATTTCTGCAATTACTTATACTAGATTTCTTGGTTTAACTGTAAATTGTTCACTAATTTGGACAAATCATATTGATTTGCTTACAAAAAAACTAAGCAGTACATGTTACTTAAATCGTAATATCAAACCATATTTGTCTATCTCTGCTCTGAATATGATTTACCATTCCCTTTTTCACTCCATTATGTCCTGTGGCATCATGTTTTGGGGAAACTCACCACATAGCCATATATTTTTAAAATGTGGAAAATGGTAATTAGGATACTAATGGGAATTGGCTATAGGGAATCCTGTACAGGATTATTCAATGAACTAAAAATATTAACACTCTCATCTCAGTATATCTTCTCTTTGTTATTGTTTGTTGTTCATAATAGGGGTTACTTCGCCCCAAATAGCTTGTATCATAACTTTAACACCAGACAAAAAAAAAATTTGCATTTGCCTCATCTATCCCTGACTATGTATCAGAAGAGAGTTTTTTATTCTTGCATTAAAGTTTTTAATGCTCTTCCCTTGACAATTAAGGATATTGCTAGCAATCCCAAAAAGTTTAAAGTTGCCCTAAGTACTATATGCTAAAACATAATTTTACAATTTAGATGAATTTTTCAGCGAGAAGAATACTTAACTTATGCTATGTTTATTACTTATTACATGGTATATCTTTTAGGCTCCGTTGTACTCATTATTCCCGTTGCTATCTACTTATTATTTTGTAATATTATTTTGTAATTATATCACAGCTCTTAGGTTAATTTAACTAGCTTACAACCATGTACAGTATTGCCATATTTTAGTTTATTTATAGTATTGTGGATTTGTATCTGTCTTATGACTATCTCCTGTTTAATTATTTTCTGCTTGTACCTTTCTTTTGTCATTATATATATTTGTCTAAAGACTGACTGTGCTATATAGAGCCAAGTTACTTACTCTATGAGTGTTCCTATATCCATTGGATTTCTCCTCTATATGGATTTCTTGGAAATATAATAAATCTAATCATATCAAATCTGTCAGTTTCTCTGTCACATATGTCAGTGTTATGTGACTGGGCTTCAAGTTCATCAAACAGCATTTTCTTTATCGCATTCTGTCTTGCTTTATAAGGATCCATACTCTTCACAGACAAGCAAGCACAACCTTCTGGTGATTAAGGCTATACTGAACTGAGGAGTGGCAGTAGAATCATGAGTTACAACTCCAGCAATGAGAGCTACTGACATGTGACTGCAAAATCTGAGCTCATTAGTCAGTCAGCTGTCCCATAGAAGAGCTAGTGCATTTCTTATGTGTTAGACGATTTATGTGATAAGTTTTGGCAGAACACATATTTGAGATATTTTTTACTAACGTGGGTACAAAATGGTCTAGTTGGATGTGAAAAAACAATGTACTTACTGAATAATGATTATTTTGTGTCAGTGGGACTTAAAAGAACAAATAAAAAAATTTGTAATATTGTTTCTCTATACCAGCGAGAATTGTTCAAGAAAAGACCATGCCTGGGTACATTTTGTACCTGTGAGTTAAGTTTGCTCTTTGTTTTGTTTTATTATACGTCATTCATGTTTTCATTCTCTTGGTTCATCTGCAAGGAGACACCATTAGTGAATGCAGATGTCAGTTACAGGTCATGCATTATACAATATATGTCATTATTATAAAATTTATACAATGAAGTCTTTAAATTCATATACAAGTTGTTTTTTCTCATTTATTTGTATTTGTATAGTTTTTTCCAGTTAATTTTATGGAGTGTCTTAATATTTTGAAACTACTTGTTACTATTATTTACAATCTGACAAGAATTGAAGAGATTCTTGTGAAGTGTATTATAGTTCATTGATTGTTTTGTCCCGTGTTAATAGTAGAGGTGCGTGGTTTGAGATGAATATATTTAAAAACTATTGGTAATATTTATCACATCAAAATATATGGTGTGTATGAGAAGTGAACAGATGTTTGTATATTGTTTCAGGTCAGGGGGGCTATATTAAGAAGACTGCACCCTCATTTCATGGTGGAATGCTTCGATATGGTTGTCCTAAATGTACTAAACACTTCTCACGTCGAGACAACCTTCAGACTCACATTGCCAATATTCATGGTGATGCACGAGGACCTTTCGCCTGCCCTCAGTGTGGCAAACTAACCAAGAATAAAATGAGCCTTCGTTCTCATATGTATGAATATCATAAAGATTGGGCTGCAAAAACGAGACATTAGGTAGTAGAAAATATTTATTTTACAGTCAAGTTTGCGATGATTGAAAGAGTTACATCATGAACATTAATAACATTTTGGGTGAACTAAAAATTGGATCAGGATTAACCCATAATTTTTGATAATGAAAACCAGTGAATGCACCATATTTAGAGAATTAAGAGAGACAATGCAGATTTATGATGACATATGATGAACTGCTGGAACAAGGAACCAGAGAAGACCTTTGAAGAAAGTACTTGCTGACTGAGGCCAGAACAGGCCAACAAATGACCTAAGTTCCTCTACATTACACACAACTGTGACATCACAGCATCTCTCAAGAAAATTGTCATCTGCAAAGTGAATGTCTCTGTTCACTTGATTGATCATGTCGGCTTTGAATCCCAAACCAAAACATCAGTTCACTGGCTTCAGGATTAGGAAACTAGCTCAACATAGGACTGGGTTATTCTTATTTCTTGGTGCAAGAAGAATTTTGGAGATTCAAACATGACTACCATTCGTTGCTGATATGCCATATTCATATGTTTTCTGCCTGCCATTAATGCATTACGCAAAATAGGGTTAAAGAATTACTCTTGCCACACACTTGTTCAGTGAGACCAGCAATAAGGATGTTTATTACACATTTAGTAAATAAATGACTTACTGTCATGATCATTTCATTAAACAACAAAATGTAACTTGTGATTGGTGCAGTATGATATCTGTAGTGTGATTAACTTTATAGTAATAAACCTGTGTCCAGAATAAGTGAATACAGAGCCCCAGTGAGGTATGAAAATTAGCAAATAGCACATCTGGAAAGTTTGTCTGTTCTGACTTTTACTTTTATGTGTTATAATGAAATGTTACATAAAGTACAGACTTTAATTGTGGCTCTGATTTATGAAAGGCTTAAATGTTTAATGTAATTTAAGACATGTATGTTTCAGTGAATAAAGTACCTTCCTAGAAACATAGAAGTTCATATGCTTTATTGTTTGCCTTTCAAGGCATTCATTCAGAAACAGCAGGAAATGTTTATACCTTGTATGAGCATTTGTATTTTGTTACAAAATCTATACTTAACAACACATTGATTTATATTCTCTTGCACCTTGTTATTGGGCATTCCAAGTCTCAGTTACTAATAAAAATGAAGGTAGGCCATTAAGCACAATGTGACAGCATATGGGGAAGTAGAGCTATAGCTGCAGTAATCTGTAACCTCAGTACCATATGGTCAGCTTCACACTCTCAAATGCATCTTCCTTGAGGAAAAAGCTCCTAGTGTCCATCCAATATGAGACTGACTGGGTCCCAGACCAGGTTTGGACAGTGTGGACCTGCTGGCATCATATCACACTTCCACGGTTGTCCAGCCCAAAGCCTTGTCGTAGTTTTCACTGTGATACCCTAGCTCCCTTTTCCATACCAATAGGCTTATAAAATACAGCTTGTTGATATTTATATGGGGGCATCCTTCACACATGCCGGTAAACAAAATGTGCATTTGTATAAAGCAGTGTACGAAATATGCAGATAATTAGCTGCCAATGAAAATGTAGCTTGATGGTCAGTAAGTAGACATGTTTGACAGAATGAACGGTGTGTTTGAAATTGTAATATGTTATTAATTTTGTGATTTCTGAACAGGTTTGATGTGCATACTATTTGTGAGGTCTAGTCATTACTCTTATAGCTCATTAAAAAAATATGTAAATACATACTTTTTTGTTCTGTTGATGAATTTGTACTTAAAAATTACTTACAGTGCTTGTAAAGGAAAAGTATAATATACAATGTATATAACAGAGTCAAACACAACTTTGCTTTTTATTAAATTAAATTAGATTATAATTCCAGTAACATGTTTTGGCCCTATTTGTAGGACCATCTTCAGGCTGATCTTTAGACAGGTGGAGTGTACTCATTAACATAGAACATCTTCAAAACAGGTACTGCCCACCACCAGCAGAATACTTACAACTCCATACGTACATTATAACCTACAAGAGGAATTTTTTTACCTTCACCTAGATACAAAAGTGATATTCTATATGAATACAGCTCATTTACTTTCTCATACTACAAGAACATTAATGTAAGTACTGTAGTTTACTTACTAAAACAAAAATGTGTAATAACCTTATTGACCAATTTATTAATGCTAAATATGATATCTATTATACGGGCACAGACACGCATAACTACAACTACTTCTGACTGAATGCCACTACTACAGCTAATCAGTATCAATCATAGAGAAAATACTTCGTTTTCCAAGAAAAACTTCACCACCAAATTATAGTAAGAGAGACTCCCAGTCACTGTATACCCCACTTAACCATCTGCCATTTCTATTTTATATGGTTTTAAAATCTCTTGTATAAAGTACCACACTTAAAATTTTAATCTTAAATTTCTTATATGATATATTCAATTGTTTTAGCCAATCCTTGTAATACGAGATCTCGTAAATTGAAGGCATTATTAATTGTACACTCCACCTGTCTAAAGATCAGCCTGAATATGGCCCTACAATTGGGCCAAAACATGGTGATGGAATTATAGTCTAATATAATTCAATAAAATGCAGAGTTGTATCTGACAGTATTATATAATTTTATGTTATATTTTAGCTCATATTCAACACAACAGGGATGTCTCACTTAAAAAAAAACTTGTAAGGCAATTTAATTCAAAGTACAACTCATCTGTTATATGCATAAGAATTTAGTTGAACATTGAACTTAATAATATTTTGAGTTGTACTCATTTGAATGTTGTGATTTTGTTATTTATTCCACGTGTATAGTTATTCAAACTTTTGTATCAACATTAAAGTCTTCAGGGATATGACATCACATAGACACATCATCATATCCCATCAGCAATGTTGTGAAAACCTCCTTTCCCATTACTTTCAGATTCACATCCTCTACATACAAATGCATATGTGTTTATTTACAAGAATCGGGATTTTGTGAATATTTAATACTTTCTTAACACTCCTCTTATTGTGCTGCTTTGCAAATGCTTACTGTAGTGTTTATCACATCAAGCAGAGAAGAACATTTCCAACTGCCAGGCTGATTATTACAGTGTCAACATGTCACTATAAACCAAGAAATGTAGATTAGCCAGTCATTTTACTGGATAGTTAGCTGTCATTGTGTATGATTCTTCATTGCTGCATATGATCAGTTATAGTGTTACACATTAGTGTTGACATAATCTCCTGCCATCATTGTGTAAAACAACCTGCTTTACTGGGTTAAAAATAAATGCTGTTTGTGTGCATAGATACAGTATACATAGTCTGGTAGGCAAAATCAAAATGAATGGCCAAGGTTTTTTTTGTTAAATGGAAAGTGATGGATGATAATGTCAGTATCTGTTCAGGGAAGTGGTAAGGATGAGAGCTAGTGTTTGTGGTATTTTTGTACTGTACTGGTGCTGTCACCATTGACCCCATGGATCTCAGAGAAATAAGATACGAAAGTGTAGACTGGGTTGAATTGATTCAGTGTGGGGGGCAGATGGAGTAGGTCTTTTATTAACAGTCCTGGAAACAGGGATATTCTCATCAGCTTAATTACATTCACTTCTCAAGAAATATTTTACTTTCAATTTCTGTATTTAACAATAAAGAACGTCTTCATTAGTCATTATCATTATTATGTGTTGATAGTTATACAACAGTGGGTCAAGTTATGACAGAGCTTTCACAATTCTTCTGTCCTTCCATAACTATCCTACTTGTATCTGTGTCCTCACTTTCCATGCTCTTGTGTATCTTTCTGCACTGAGCCTCTTTACCTTGACTTTGTGTCCCTGACATCATAGTCTCGTTGCCTCATTTTTTATGTCTGCTATTGTCTATTTGCGATTGTCAATTTGTATGGTATCAAACAAATTTCTGTGCAAGTGATGTGTAAAACATACGCATACTACTCTATCCTTTATTTTATCATCTTCTTGTATTGTTTCTACTTTCAGATCTGGACTTACTTCACGGTTTGGGATTTAGTTTCTTTTTATTTGCTGCTTTCCACCTGTGGGAACTGTTCATAAACTTCATATACTCTGCTTACATCTCTTTCAGTCACATTTCTTCCCCCATGTATATACAACTCTGGTTAAAGTTGTGTGTTTCAGTATGACCACTCACAGAACTGATCACTTTCTCTATGCCACAGGCTCACCTGAGAATTGTGCATGGATTGCTACAGCCCATCTCAATGTCAGGTGTCCACATTGTTCACGGAATTTTGTCAACAAATCAAATCTCAACATCCACATCCGGGATGTACACAGTAATGAACGTGGACCATTTGCATGTCTGCAGTGTGGCAGGCAAGTGAAGAATAAGAGCTGTCTTCGTGTACATATGTACCAGCAGCATACAAGAAAAGGGTCTACTGGAAAGACAGATGTGGACCCTTGTTCTGCCACCTTGAGGACAGAATTGTGGTTGAGAGAGAAGCCAATATAATCTTCTTCACTGTGAAATATACAATTTCAAGCTGACTTAAGTCTGCCATATTTCCTCTTCAGTTCTGGACAATCTCAAGTGAATGCAGAGTGGCCATGAAGATACTGACACATTCAAAATTATCATGGTCACGCCTGTGGTGGATACCAGTGACTTCCGCATCAATGTCTTAGTCACTGGTGTCCATTACAGTTACTTCCCCCCACATATCTTCGGCAGGATACAGTGTAATGAACATGCTCAGCCATAATAGACACATTACTGTTCTACCACCAGATATCTAATAGTGAAAAAGCCAAGACTGTGTTATTTATGGCTACTAGATGACAGTATAAAGATGGCTGGATCTTAATCCCACTTGCCTCCAGCTAGTGATGAGATTGAAGAAGTATGGATCTCTATGGCCATACTTAAACAACTTTAAGACATAATTGCAGGGAACAGGGATAGTTGTACCATTTCATCTGCTGATTAATTTGTATAATTCTGAAATGTTGTTGTATCCTTAGGCCATCTAACAAATCTTTATATGAGACCTTTGATAAGACACAAGGTAGGCTGAAAATAATACCATATATGGTGCATAAATGTTTGTTTGCTTTAATTTTTTGGTGTAGTTAGGTTGATTATAATTGGGATGTGTCTTAAGCAGTAGGGTATGAGTATGTTTTCTGGGTTTGTTTGTCTCCAAACGAAGTACACGATGGACTATGAATGTCATAGTGAAATCTTGTATTCCATAAATGTAAGAAATTTCTTGATTGACATATGGGTGTTATGGGTTAAAAGTAGCAACAGAAGGATTCTGCATTGAAGTCTTAATTATCTATTAAGGCACACACCATAAAGTTCACATGTAACACCTCCAAGAGCTGATAGTGAGAGTAACACTGCCACATTACAATATATAGGATAATACCTCTGATGGTACAATGGCAGTGAACAAGTTTGCAAATTGTTCATTTATGTATCACCACTCAAAGATTTTGTATCATGTTTTTACATTTTAATGTAGTTGACTTGAGTGACATATTTCAGTTATGCCATCCTAATTTTTTAAGCCTAAATGCAGGTCAGTTAGGGGAATTTGCAGATAAGATTTTTTGATGGTATGGCATGGACATTTTCAGTAGCAACAGAGGCTCTTGAAATCCACTTTGACTTGGCAGTTTTGTTCAAAGGTAATTGACACAGAGCTGGTATATTTCGATGTGATTTGTCATTAATCTGAATTACTTCAGAATTACTGAACATCAGCATGAACAACAGGAATATGTCACTCTGCTCTCCTGTTCATTTATGTTACACTTTGTACAGATTTTACTATTTGCTGAACAGACCCCCATCAAAGATCATAAATAGTGTGTTATCAGGGAATGGTTGAAATGACTGAGATGTTTAACATTCCAACACTAGAGAAACAAGCCCTTTTGGGATTGATTTTCATCTATGTCACTTACAAAAATGCAATTCCTGCTTCTTAGAGAACAAACTGTGTCCATTATAAAGACCACCCACTTGATGCTACTGTTTATTGCCCAAGTTATACAAAACACAAATACAGCATGTGGCAAAATGAAGAGTTTTGCAATGTTGTAGCAGGTGGTACGTATAGTTACCGCAAGGCTTTAAACAGTTAAAGGGATCTAAATAATAATAATATGTTTTTTATATTTAAGCTCACAAAGATGTATATCATGCATACAGAGTACAGCAAATCCTCACCCTTCTTAGGGGCTATGTTCTTAAAAAGTCCTCTGAATGGTATAACTGTGATGCACGAAGTTAAGACCTTATGGGAAAAATGGGTTAGGGGAACCAAACACACATGAAACATGATAATATATAAATTAATTATTAATAAATATGGAAACATTTATGTTTTTGTTGTTTATTGGAATGCTGAGAGTATTCCTGGCTGAAAGTTGTCATGGTGATCAGAAGGCATAGAGTGCATGGCAGAGGGGGAGACAGAAGACTTAATGAAGAAAGGGGCCATCTTCAAGTGCTCTGCCTGCTTCTGCATGTCCTTATACATTTCCTTGTATGGTGTTATGACAGTTTCAATTTCATGCTTAAATTTCAAGCACTTATCCATGAAATGGTTTATCTCAAATACATAATGGACTTGGTCATTCCGTATCTGAAAGTCTTTCTTTCAAGCACTGCTGGTCAACTGAGGTCTCTCCACAATAGTATCAGTAACTTCTTCTTTTCTAAATTCACTGAGCATTGTCAACTGTTCAAATTTCTCCTGATTTAACTCAGCATCATAATAGATGAAAACTTCATGGCTCCACATCTGGAATCTTTCTCCAGGAACTTTACAGGCCAACACAGGGATATTCATGATTTTGTCATGTTGCTTGGGGAATCTCTAAATGTCACTGGCTGCTTCAGACCAAAGCTTCTTCCAGCAGCCTTTCAGAATCATGGATTTCCAGCATTCACTGACACTAACAAAGGTCTCCTACTTGCATCCAAAATACTGCAGCAAGTACAGCAAGTGTAATAGCTGCTGTATTACATGTTGGTCCCTGTTTGAGTGGCTGTCAGAGTAAGGCAGTGGCATTGGACAGATTCTTAACTTTAGTATTGGGGTGCACAATACAAAGATGCTCTGGATGCCCTAGGGCATTACCAAGGATTGCGGATTGTACTGGGTGCTAGATTCTTGGACTTCAGGTACAATGTTAAAATTGACCTTTACTACCACTGCCTTTTCCCTCACCACAGCACTTATGACTGCATCCATTTCTATGTCTCATCTTCCAGCCACACATTCAAGTCCCTTTCTTGCCATTTTGAGGAAGTGGTCACAATGACTTACAGTACAAGTTCTGCACTGAATCACTGGCCTTATTGCTTCCCCTTGTGTTCACATATTTCTTCATAAAATAAATTGTTGATTTATTTCCACCATAAAGGTATCCAAGCACAGCAGTGCTCATTCTTCTGTCAAGCTTATACAACACCTCCACTCACTGTAACAGATACATCACTTTCCTTCATGTTGCTAATGTAATTCATCCTTGTTGTACACTATCCTTGTATTTACCAACTACCATGCACTACACTGTGTTTCTTCACTCACATGTTAGTTCTTTTTGTAGTTGTATAAACATTTTGCTTATTGGGCATTCACTATTTTAATATTGTACACATCATGCACCAAGTTCTGCACTATCCTTTTATTTACCAACTGTCATACACCACACCATTTTCCTTCACTGACATGTTTCAGGCAGTAGCCAAAACATGTAGCTGGGTATATGTGATAAATAAAAGTTGTGTTTGGACTGTGTACATTGTACTTCTGTTTACAGTATTTGCCTTTTCTCCATAACCTTAGGCTCTTATCAGCTTGTACAACATCCTTTCCAGGCATAATTAAAACACAAGGCAAGAATTAGTTCTAAAAGTTGTAAGAAGCACAGTTGAAGTACCTACCATACTGCATGATACCTAGGTAGCAACTGAGTCAGACACATGGGTAGGCATGGTCTCTTGTATATTACCCCACATGTCTACACAGGCACAACCTTGAATGAGTGAGGAACCAACACTGTAGTGCACAAGGACTGCCACAATAATAGCTCCATGATGAAGTGAAACCATGATACATGAAACCATAAGCAATGAGGGTCTCCTATAATATCCACAACTTAAAATATGAATGTTAGAAAAACTTATTTTTGCATCATGTATACACTCATTGTTGAACTTTAGTTTAGCTAAAGTCAATATCAAATATTGATTTACTATAATTAATTATTGTACTTTGAAAGTCCTTCCTCCATGTATGTTTGTATTTCTTGAGTGCAGTCAGTGTTGAGAGATGCTAGGTGGATTGTGTATGAAGAAGTAACTACTCGTATTTCATTGTTGGAAAGTAAGTCAACTTTATGTTTCCAGTTCTGGAAAATTTGTTTGAGGTTGGAGGCTCTTGATTTATATAATTATGCTTTTAAACTGCATTTTCTGTGTGTTATTAAATAAATTTGAAAGACTGTATCCATGTCCTGTTTTAATTTTCTATCACATATTTTCCCCTCAAGTAAATGAAAGAACCCCTGACAACTTCATTCTGGATATCTGAACTCAGACCGAGAATGGACCTTAGAATATCTTGAATATGAAGCAGGATTACTAGTAACTGAACTACAATGTTCAATATATCCTGACTGAGGCTTTTATGGTTTTTCAAAGTTATTCCACCCCTGCACAGAATCCCTCTCCCCCCAGTGAATATTAATTTTTAATTTGGATGTCTACAGCATTGTTGTTTCATTGACAAGGATCCTTCTTATTTGAAGTTTTAAAGATACACTATTCTTTTGTAGAGGTGAATGCAGACTATGTCCTTTTTTAACAGAAAAACATTGTTGTGTATATTTTACAAGTTCTGTACAGACACATTCCCCTTTGTGTGAATTTTTTAAATACTATATGTTACCAATTTCTTATACTTACCCACCCCATTTCTTATGTAGTGGACATCACCAATAGTGTATGCATTTTCCAATGAGTGTACCTGTTTTTACAAATATATTCTCAGCAGGCTTTCATACTGTTTGACATTGTTATGTGTATATCATGCACTAATAATAATAATTGTTATAATAATAATACAGATGTAAACTTACTGTTACAAAACTAATAACACAGCACATATTACAGTGCATAGAATCAAAAAGTTGTTCTTGTATCATATTCAAAAATGAAAATTCATTTTTCCTGAGATATGACACCATGTTAGCTGCTGAACAGCTAGTGTCATTTCAGAGGAGATTACTGTCTCCATCTTTAGGGTAGTCCAAGATGAGGACATCAGTATCTGTTTATCAGTCCATGTGGCATCATATCCTAGTAGACATGAATCTTCACTGATCCTGCAGTAAGAATGAAGATATTCATGAAGTTTGCCAAAGAAATTGATGAAGTTTGAATTGAGTTTTGTGGGGAAGGGTCCATTAAATTAGATTTGGCCAGCAGCCAATCCAACATCAAAGTAAGGACTCCATGGAAGAGTTTCAGGGATGGAACCCACTGATGGACAGATATTTCCTCCGAATTATGTGTTCTTGTTATGTACATGAATGCTTAGTATAAAAAATGAATATGGTGTCATACTCAAACAATGTCATATTTTATGTGCAGTATTGATTTTCTAACAAGTATGGTGATTATGACTGTGACAGACTGTTACTGTGACTTGTATAGATTATCAGTTTCATAAACTAAATTTCAAAGCTGAGTCATTAAGGCTACTGGATGCATAAACAATGTTCCTTTCCTTTTAGGAGTGGGAGTTTTCTCTTTGCCACTGCTTCATACAATTATGTACTTAATGTCCACAGTAAAATTGCAGAGAATAACTTCTAGAGTGGAACTGATATTGAATTATTATTATTATTAGTAGTAGTAGTATTATTATTATAATATCTAGAAAGCGGTTTCTCACTAAACAGTAATGTCTCAAAATTTGTTGAAGGAACTGTACTTGTTTCTTGGTTTTTTTCTTTGGTGCACAGAATGTGTTTGCTGTCAGCTGTTGTGATATGTACATCATGAATCAATGTAATCTTTCTGTTTCTTTTATCTTTATTTTCCCCAATCCTTTATATGGTTTTAACTAGATTACACACTTATGATGCTGACCACAGCTCTTCCAAAGAACTTCAGTTTCTGACAGTAGTAGCAGAAGAATAGATACTTCACCTGCATCATTTATCAGTTCAGGCAATATGTGGTGTTTCATCATAGGAAATTATGTTCAAGTTCCCATGCATATTTTTTTTGTGGAAGATTAATATAACACTGCAACAACCAGCCATGAATTCTGTTTGGTCTGGAAGAAAGCTAATGATTATGAATTAAGATTTGTCAGAATGGTGTAACATGACTCTATTGTGGACCTGTTACAGTTCATGAGTCTTACATTCCTGTGTGAACTGTCTGACATTACCATCCCTCTGTTCCTGGAAAAGGAAGCACAAGTTTTGTATAAAACACCATTAATTTGTAAATGTTTATTAGGGTCCAGTGTCCAGAAGATGCTGCAAATAATAATATTTTTATAAATAGAAGTGAAGACTGAAAAGAGGTTAAAAGAAATGAAGGTTGTGCTGCATACTGTGTTTTATAGTGAACAGATTATCAGAATTCTTTACTAGACCATTGATGTGAAACAAAATTTTAAAAAATTTGTTGTTACTGAAAGTCTCCAGGTTGTGCTCTGTCTGATCACTGACGTAAATTTGACTCAACAAAATAATTTTTCAGTAGTTTCAATGGCAAATCTCTGAGGGAAGCGCACAAATTTCATAGCCAAAGTTATTGTACTGCAACTTCACAATTTTTAATTTTGTGGATAAAGGAAGTTTAAATTTGTCTGATTCAGAATTGAATAGATGTGCTTGGTGATTATAAAAGTGCCACCCCCTACCAGAAGTGAAAGCTATAATTTTATACAATTGCTCATTGTACATAGTTGTAATTCTTGGGTTTAGGTAAGATTAATGTGGTTATGTACAAGAACATGCATTTACACTAACTTTACCTGTAAAGTGATTTTTCTGTATGTAATATTGTTTCCATTCTATAAAATTTATTTTTCCCCTACCAACACTGTTATCTAGGACAGTTCAGTTAATACATTGGCTGGTTACCCATCTTCATGGCCAAGTTTCAGTTCCCAGGACAGCAAGGATTTCTCAGTTTTTGCTTCCAGATCTGCTAAGATAATCCATCTTCCAGCCAACTACTCAGAGCATACCAGGGACTTTTGCCTAGGAACAAAGCAGTCAGAGCATGAATTTAACCACACACCTCCATTTAGTGGAGCCTGTAAAGCTTATCTACATGCCTTCATGGCATAGTGTTTAGGCACATAGGGGTAGAAGTAAAGTTGTCATTGTGCTTAAACACCACACCTACAGGCACTGAAAAAGTGGAGTGCAAGCTCCAAGCTCTCTCAGTGTTAGTACTAGTTGGAAGTGTGGCATAATTTGGTTTTTAATGAGAATTGCAATTTCCAGGGTCAGGATTGGTATTTATTAAATGTGGAGTTTTTTTTTTATAGAGTTGCACTGTCATCCAGTGACACATTGAGACAGCTGAATGAATTGCTATTCCATCCCTGCTTGTAAAAGAATGGTAATATTGATTTATGATACGAAATTTACAAGGAAAAAGAATTTGATTATGACTGCTATGTGAAAAGGCTGCATTTTTGCATATTCCTGAAGAGTCCAGAATGATCTACCTCTTTATACAAATTTTACCACAAAACCTGAAAGAATGCATTGCAAGCCACTTGTTCAAGGTATAAATTCTTTAAAACAAGGAGTGTGAAATGCATGAATCATTTGTATTTCCAGCAGGGTGAGTTGACTGGTAACAGAACCTTCATCCTTTCTATTCTTTCTCCCATAGTTCCTCATGACTGTTTTACTCCCTAAATTCTGTTTCATTTGTGTCTCCTCTGGTTGTTGTCTATCTTGGATAGCCTCAAATAAATTGTGTTTATCCACACATAACTTCTCCTTCCTTAGCACTGCAGCCTTTTAAGTTTTGTTGTGGGTTACCTCACGACAGATGCTGTCTATTCTGGCCTTGGGCTTCTCAACATTATCATTTTTTCCAGGATGAGGTTGTCAGCCCCATGCCTAACACCAACCTACAGGGCCAGGCTTTGATATTGGAGTGTGCTTCCCTTGGGAGGTTGGCAAACTCCTAAGGAACCCTCCCTACCCCCTCATTGAAGGGCATTCTTTGCCTATCCAGCTTGGGTGATCCTACCTACTGCTATACTACCACCATCATAGGCCAGCTTTATTGGAGCACCTAATTCTTTCTGCCTGGTTTAATATAAACCTTTGTAAAAGTGGTGCCCCCCCCCCCCCTTTGGAGGCCCCACTTAACACTGTACCAAAAAACCTTTATTTAACA